>Ga0265292_1000575_pt1 | contig 48352 bp, 42 predicted proteins | sample Munlanlewell296A_FD_189080 | JGI IMG/M metagenome (GOLD analysis project Ga0265292, IMG submission 189080) | Leachate microbial communities from a municipal landfill in Southern Ontario, Canada - Leachate well 296A | ecosystem: Engineered > Solid waste > Landfill > Unclassified | place: Canada... | reverse complement strand
CCAAAAGAAAAACATATATTTCAGCTAACGTTCGCGTGTATGCGATATGGCGCAATGATACAATTTTTCTCATCATTGCGCCATATGGGCGAGCCCGAAGGCGAGCCGCATACACGCTGTTAAGTGATTTATTGCGAACCGCTTGGAACAATATTTTTACAAAACTGGATGCGCTTCTGTCCAACCTTATAAATTTCAGTTTTTTCAGTGAAGTGTCTGTTCTCATAAAACTGTGTTGCATTTGTATTTTCTGGAACTGCAGTAAGACAAAATTTACTTCCTCCAAGTTGCTGAATTGCTGTTTCAAATTTTTCAATGAGTGCAGAAGCAATTCCTTTCTTTCTGAATTTTGCCGAAACACCTAGTGCATGAATAAAACCAGTTTTGTTTACTGTTTGATCTATCAAACCTAAAAGAAGCCCAATTATATCTCCATTTTCAACTGCTACAAATGAAGTGTTACTAAAAAATTTACTAAATAGCCAATAAATTGATGTCCGTTCTACTACTAATTCTTCACAGTTTTTGGTCAGAGCGATGACTAACTCAATATCTTCTTCTTTTAGGTTTCTTATTTCCATAATTTTAAAATGTTTGAGCAATATTTCACTTAACGTCCGAGACTTTGCGAAGGTCACACGCGGTAAAATATACCACGAAGTGGTTTACCGCGTGTGACCTTGGGTGGAGTGAGCCTAGGCGACCGTAACCGCAAAGTCTCTGTTAGCTGATGGCGCCTATTTTTTATCTTCTAGATTGGCTCTAACTTCTGCTTGTAAATCAGCAATTGCAGCTACTTGTTCAGTTTCCCTTGGGGAATTTGCACGATTTTTTTTAACAATTTCTAAAGCGGCAAGCAAGCAGCCATCTATAGATGGATATCGTCTTTCTTCAAAAGAATGTTCGCTTCTTGTCCATCCTGGTACGGTACCACCTTTAGTGCCTTGAAGTAATCCACTCGCTGCTTTTGATTCTTTGAGTAAATCATAAGTTGCTTTAAAAACTGCTAGTTCATTGGTTTCGAGGGCTGCTGCGACTTGTAAGATGATAACATCAGTGCCGTAGCTACGCCCTTGGCGATCTGTCCATTGCTTAATTGAATCAAAATTTTGTTGAGTTCTTTGGACTTCACTTTGAAGACCTTCTGCCGCTTCAATTTTTGCCATATAAATTTTGTTAAAATCTAAAGATATTATAACATGAAATTAAAAATTGTGCAAATTCAAAAATAGGCGCTTTCAGCTAACGTCGGAGAGTATGCGATATTGACTGATGATAAAATATGCCGAAGGCATATCATCAGTCAATATGGGAGAGCGGTGTTGCTTGGTAGGATTGTCAATTTCTTCTTAAAACATATGAAAAATCCTCAGGATTTCTGAATTAGTTTACAAACAAGCGAACCGCATACTCTCCTGTTGTAGGATGTTGCGTTTTTATTAAAACTCGTCCCAAGTGACGCCTTCTACGATTCCATTTTGACATGAATATTCTTCGACATCAGTTTCACTGATGATATCGCCGTTAAAGTAGAATTTGTCTTCATAAATGCAACCGCCTCTCGTTACTTCCATTAAGCGATCAATTATTACTGCTAATTCAGCTCTGTTGACATCTGAAGCTGGTTTATATGTGTCATCTTCGTAACCTTCTATGATTCCTTTTTCTTGTAAATTTACGACGGCGTCGTAGTACCAATCTCCTTCGTTTACATCAGAAAAGAGAGAGGCGGTTGCGAATGCCGTTGGAATTGCTCCAAGCAGTATTCCTAGAAATAAAATGTGCAGTTTTTTCATGTTGTCATTGTTAATGATTGAACTTTATTAAGAGCTTAACAAAAAACGCAATTTCGCACAACGTCCGTGAATAACCGAAGCTTGCTAATGGTAAAATAGGCCGAAGGCCAACCATTAGCAACTTTGAGCGAACGAAGTGAGCCGGTTATTCACTGTTGTAGGTTGTTGCGTTTTTGCTTAAAAACTATACTCAACTGTGAATGAATCTTCCTCATCAGCGTCGCTATAGATGTAGAGGAAAACAGTTCCATTGGAAGCATCGTATTCTTCTGAATATGCATCTTTTATTGAGCTGAGATCAAATTCAAGTGTTTCATTTGCGTATGCCTCGCATGCATCATCATTGCCTTCGTGAATCAGATATAGCGACGCGTTTTCAGAGTCCTCAAAGGAGCCGTCCCACATTAAGTCGAAATCGTGTTCCTCACAGCCACCTCCATATCCAACATTAACAAACAAAGTATCTTTATCTAAGAAGTAAGTATCGCTGTACATTTCATTGCCAAATGAATAGCCGTCGCTCTCTTCTGGGATTGAGTCGCTGATGGTGATTGCCGTTACGGAGGGATCAACTTCACCATCTTCGATGTAAGAAATTAGTCGATCTAGAGTTACAGCGAGTTCTGCTCGGTTCACATATGAAGATGGTTTATAAGTATCGTCTGAATAGCCCTGAATAATGCCTTTTTCTTCTAAACTAGCAACGGCTTCATAGTACCATGCGCTGTCATCTACATCGGAAAAAAGAGTGGCGGCGGCAAATGCGGTTGGGACGGCTCCGACTAAGATTCCGGCTACAAAAAGCGTAAGTTTTTTCATATTTTTAAGTTACTTCTTTTTGAAGAATACACAAAAACGCAATTTCCTACAACGTTTGCGCCTGGCCGAAGTTGCTCAATGGTATAATTTGCCGAAGGCCCACCATTGTGCAATTTGGGTGAGCGAGGTGCGTCCGAGCGAACCGGCTAGGCGCTGTTATACGATCGTAAAGAGTTACCTCAATTTTTATCTGGTTTTTTCGAAAATAAATGTCTCATCATCTACCTGTAAACCAAGTTTTTTAGGATCAATTGTTGTGAGCGCTACACCACCTTTTTTTATTAAAAAATCAATATAAACAAGAGCATCGCTTGAAGTGCCGAATATCAGCCCACCTTTTCTCGTTGCCCTTATCATTTCGTGTGCTAAGGCGCGGTTATAATGCATATCATTAACAATAATGGTATCAATGCCGTTAATCGTGAAGTTTCCAACTGAATCCTTCATTCTTGAAACGAAATCAAGCATATCTGAATGCACACCCATCTGAAGGAAATTATTTTTACTCTCAGAAAAAATTGGCACCAGAGGATTTGTTATTTCAGACGACTCAAAGGGGGCGCGCTCAACATTGACATAAACTCCAGAATTCAATCCTGTTGCGACTTCGCCCATTGAACCTGTCCCGCCACCAAGATCAATAAGGTTCTGACCAGATAGATGTTGCCTAAAAAACTCTATAGCAAAAACCTGATCCTCTTTCAGCAGATTGCGCCAGAGAACTGCGTACCACGACTGCACAGCACGTCCTTTTCCGCCCCTTAATTCCTGTTGTGATATAAGTCGTTGATATTCGGCTGGTGGAACACACTGCTTATCTATAATTGAAAGAAGAATTTCTTCTGGCTGTTTTTCTTCTGCATTTATTTCTGGTATGTAATTTTCCTTTTCTCTCATATAACTAATTATAAAAATTGAGGTAGCTATTTATGTTGTATAACGTCCCGCACTTTGCGATGTTTGGCGCTGGTACAATTTTAGCACGCAGTGCTACACCAGCGCCAAATATGGGCGTAGCGACCGAAGGGAGCGAAGCCGCAAAGTGCGTGTTAGCTGATGTAAGCCAAGCCTTTTATCGGTCGGTTATTCCTAAATTTCTTGCAGCCTGAATTGTAGCCGCTCTTAGCTCATCAAAAACTTTTACTGTCTCTATTCTAAGCCTAGCATCGGTTTCTAGGGTTTCATCGGTAGCGTCTGGCCTATCTTTTTTCAGCAGTGCTGCTACTCTGCCAACTTTCCATTCTTCATAACTTTTAGTACGTGCCCAATCAAAAGCAGCATTAAATGCATCGTTATGAAGCTGTAGATAATTTGGCAACCATTCTCCTTCCTGCTGAGGAAACAATTGTCCTAAACGTTGTCTGACATCCTCAAATGGTATTTTTTTACTAAAATCGTATCCATTTGCCGTAATTATTCTGCATAATAGATATTTTGCTGAAAAAAGTAGGCCCCTATTTTGCAAATCAGTATCGGATAATTCTTGCTTTAATTTTTCCAAAGTAGGGTCTGAATTTTGTTTGCTTTGATCTTCATGAGGAGTATCCATAAATTTATGTGATTAAATTATTACAAAGGGGGTAATAATAGACACAAAATTCAGAAATTGCAAATTTTGTAAAAGGCTTGGCTTATTTCGGCTAACGGTCGAGAATGATAAGAAGTTTTGCGATGGTACAATAGCGCGAAGCGCCAACCATTGCAAAATTTGGGTGAAGTGAAGGAGGGAAACGACTGAACGGAACCTTATATTCTCTGTTGTGCGATGTGGAAAGGAAGGGTAAAAGCTTGGCTTTGCCAAGATGAGCCCGCTCATTTTCATTTCACACAACTCGTTCTTATGCGAACTCGTAACCTGTTGGGGGTGGGGTGGGTGGTTTGGGAAAAATTCAGGTTTTTGTCAGGACAGCATAAGGACGAGTTGAGTATAATGCTTGAGTTTTATTTAAACAATCAAAGCTGCTTATGGATAAAAAAGAACATCCGGCCATACAAAAACTTGTGAGGGAGCTTAGGCTTAGAAATTATAGTTTGAGAACTATTCAAGCGTATTCGGATCAGGTATTCAAATATATTAGTTTTTGTGGTGAAAAATGGGAGAATTTTGGGCAAGAAAAGGTTGAAGACTTTATATTAAACGGGCAAGAAAAGGGCCTGTCGCCGCAAACACTAAATCTGGGGATACAGGCGCTGCAATTCTTCTATAAATTCGTCCTTAGGAGGCATTGGGAAAAGATGAGTAGTCTTAAAAAATCGCAAAAATTACCCGTCATTCTGTCTTTGGTGGAGATTCAAAAAATGCTTTTTGGCGTTCAAAATCAAAAACATAAACTGCTGCTCGCTTTGGCTTATGGGGCCGGGCTTAGAGTGAGCGAAGCGATTTCGCTTAAGGTTAAAGACATTGATTTTGATAGTGGGTTGATTTCTGTGCGATGCGGAAAGGGGAGGAAGGATCGCGTAAGCATTTTGCCGGAGGTGCTCAAAATGGATTTGTATGATTTTTGTGCAGGTAAAAGTGCGAATCAGCTTGTTTTTGAAAGTGATAGAGGCGGGAAATTAACTACAAGAACGGCACAGAAGGTCTTTTCTTTGGCTTTGGCAAAGGCGGGCATTTGCAAAGAGGCAACGTTTCATTCGCTCAGGCACAGTTTTGCGACTCATCTGCTTGAAAATGGTACGGGTCTACGTGTAATTCAAGAGTTGCTTGGGCATGCGAATTCACGTACAACGGAAAGATATACGCATGTTTCGCATGCTTTTGTGGGTAGCGTGCAAAGTCCGCTTAAGTTTTGCACAAAAAATTCAGGTTTTTGTCAGGACAAGGGGGCGGAGCTTCGGCTATAATCCCTATGACTAACTTTGAAGCTATGGATAAAGATCATTCAATTATTCTTTTCAGTCAAAGCCAAGTGCGGCGGCACTGGGATGCGGAGAAGGAGCTGTGGTACTTTTCAGTGGTGGATGTGATTGGCGTCCTTACAGATTCTGCTATCCCGAAGCGGTACTGGAGCGATCTTAAACGTAGGTTGATATCTGAAGGAAGTGAGGTGTACGAAAAAATCGTACAACTGAAATTTGTGGCTTCGGACGGCAAAAAATATGCCACGGATTGCCTCTTAACTGAGGACTTATTCCGTCTCATCCAATCCATCCCTTCGCCCAAGGCGGAGCCCTTTAAACTGTGGCTGGCCAAGGTGGGGTATGAACGTATTGAAGAAACGGAGGATCCGGAGCGCGGTATTGAGTCGCTGCTCAGCCCCAAGAATGCTCAAAAGTTGAGAAAGCAATTGGAGTAGTATAAAGTTTCCACCAAGTCACATCCATTATGAAACTCACAAAAGAACAGGTTGAAAAAATTGCGCAGTTGGCGAGGCTTAAGTTGACGGATGAGGAGCTTGAGCGCTATGCCGGGCAGCTCACGGATATTTTGACGTATGTGGAGGTGATTAAAGAACTCGATACCACGGGCGTGCCGGAGACTTCTCAGGTTACGGGGCTCATGAATGTGACGCGGAAAGACGAGGCTCGAGGAGGGGGCAAACTGGTACCCTCTGGGGCATCTTCGAGCTACGTCCAGGGGCCCTTGCCGGACGAACTTTTGGAGTGTAGTCCGCTCGAAAAAGTTGATCATCAAATACGCATTAAACGAATTATGTAACAAGCCACAACCTAATATGGATCTAAACTGGCTCTCCATCGTTGAGGCGCATCGGGGTCTGAAAGAAAAAAAATTCTCTTCGGAGGATTTACTGAATGCGTGTTTGGCTCAGGTCAAAAAAGGAAAATATCTGAATAATTTTATCACCGTCGTGGAAGAATCAGCTCGTGCCCGGGCACGAGAAGTGGATGCCAAGCTCGCTCGTGGTGAAGAAATTGGCATTTTGGAAGGAATTCCGGCGGGTATTAAAGATTTGTTCGCGACTAAAGGAGTTCGGACCACGGCTGCTTCCCGCATGCTCGAAAATTTTGTCCCGCCTTACGATTCCACGGCTGCCGGCCGACTGAAGGAGGCCGGCTATGTTCTTTTTGGAAAAACCAATTTGGATGAGTTTGCCTGCGGTGCCTCCACGGAGCACTCTTATTTTGGTCCCAGTTTAAACCCGTGGAACAAAGCTTGTGTGGCTGGAGGAAGCTCCGGCGGCTCCGCTTCCGCCGTTGCGGCGGGTCAGAGTTTCTTTGCACTCGGAACGGACACAGGAGGTTCCATTCGTCAGCCGGCCTCTCTGTGCGGATGTGTGGGGCTCAAAGTGACTTACGGTCGCGTGAGCCGTTTTGGAGTAATCGCAATGGCCTCCAGTTGGGATACTATTGGTCCTTTGACCCGTACTGTGGAAGACGCAGCTTACGTTATGAACTGTATCGCCGGCCACGATCCTTACGACTCCACTACGCCTGAAGTTGCGGTTCCCGACTACACCGTCCATTTGAGCGAAGGTGTGAAGGGCCTCCGCATCGGTGTCCCAAAAGAATATTTTGGTGAAGGAGTGGATGAAGAAGTACGACAAATTGTGATGGCCGCTATCAAGGAATACGAAAAAATGGGAGCTACGGTAAAAGAAGTGAGCCTGCCCATGACCAAGTATGGTGTTGCCGTTTACTACGTTACCATGCCTACGGAACTTTCCACGAACTTGGCACGTTTCGATGGTATTCGTTTTGGCCACAAGCCGGAAGGGAAAGAAGGTGTGGAAGACTTAACGGAATATTATAAGACCAGCCGCGGGGAAGGTTTTGGTCAGGAAATCAAGCGACGCGTCATGGTGGGAACTTTTGTGTCTTCTGCCGGCTATGCCGATGCTTATTACAAGCAGGCTCAGCGTGCCCGCACTTTAATTATTAAAGATTTCAAGCAGGCTTTCGAAGAAGTGGACGTTTTGATGGCTCCGGTTTCTCCCACGCCTGCATTCAAAGTCGGCGAAAAAACCGACAACCCTTTGGCCATGTATCTCGGTGACGCGCTTTCCATTCCTCCTTCTGCTGCCGGTGTCCCCGCCCTTTCTCTACCCTGCGGATTTACAAAAGGTGGTTTACCTGTTGGGCTTCAAATTATTGGGCCACAGTGGAGCGAGAGCTTGATTTTACAGGCTGCCGCTGCCTACGAACAGGCGACCGAGTGGCATAAAATGAGACCGGAGCTATGAAACTTTATCTCTCTCCCTACAGAGACTCTTAAAAAGTGGCTGGTAGATTTTGCAGGTTAGGATTCACCGTTGGCGGTGATTTTGCAGGTTAAAATTTACTCCCGGGAGTGGTTTTGTTTGTCATCCAGTGCTGACGGCAGTGAATGTTTGACGGCCGGTTTTTGGCGAGTATATTTGGAAGTCCTTTTAACTTTTCATGCCATGAAAAAGAACTTAAGGAGATGAATAGACTTATGGATGAGTACTTTAGAAAGGAAGCTTTGGTAAAGAGGGAAGAGAAATTGAAGAAGTATTCACTCGCTGAACGCAGTGCTTACTGGGCTGGCAGGATGGATGCGAATAATGGAAGGCTTCGGTGAAAGGTTTTTAACTGCTGTCAAAGGATTGTATGAAAATTTAAGGTTTTTGTCAGGATTTTTCAAAATTTATTCGTTAGGGTATGAAGTCCTAATCTATAACATCAAAATTATGATCACTGATGATCAAGGCGTACAAATCCTCAAGAAGATGGACGAGCAGTTCACTAAGATGGACGATAAATTCAAAGAAGTGAATCAAAGGATGGAGGGGCAGTTCACTAAGATGGACGATAAATTCAAAGAAGTGAATCAAAGGATGGAGGGGCAGTTCAAAGCGGTCAATAAAAAAATGGATGATCGTTTCAGGGAAATCGATACCAAGCTCGATCATGTCATTGTTATGGCTGTGAGTAGTCAGCATTCAATAAAAGATCTCATCACCAGAGAAGAATTTGATGAAAAGTTCGAAAAGTACCAGAAAGGAAATGTCGAATTTAAGCATGCGATAGTTAAACGGCTGGAAAAGTTGGAAGAACCTGTAGCCGCCTAATCCTCCCTTTGTTCGGGTTGGCCGGCAAATTCCCAGGCCATCATGAAAATGGCGCGTTGAGTGTTGGCGATTTCGGAGCTTTCGATGATTATCCCCACCACCTCCTTTTTGCCAAAAGAAACGATGGAAATTTTGTCGTCGTAGATGTTGATTTCATTGGAAAAAGCAAAGGAACCGGCTTTTACCAGACGGATTTCACGATGTCTCTTCTCATTCTCGGCCACTACTCGTTTTCCTTCTTCGTCGAGTGGGGCAATTCCACGGAGATAAATGCGGTGCTTCACACGTTCGTTCACATAGTCTTTATCATAAGTGGGCCAGTGTTCGCGGATGGACTTGGAGTCGGCATAATTGAGCAGTTCGGTTTTAGCAGTCAAAGTATCGGCGTAGACTTTTTTCACACCATCAATACCTTCGTAATAACGGATGCGAGGGATGTAAGTGCTACCGTGCAGACGGCGAAGGTCGGGAAGTATATCCTTGAAGTCGAGGTATTTTTTGCGAAAATCCATACGAAGCATGTCCGGCTCAACGGCGGTGAAATAAGTCACGCGGTTTTTAGTCACACGGCTCATGTATTTGCGTTTGATAAGTTTCTCCAAAACATCATAGGTAGTCACGCGGTTGAGCTTGGCGTGCAAGGCAAGGTCCGAGGCGGGTGAGGGCCCCAACTCCAAAGCGGCCAAATAAACTTTAGATTCCTTGGGTGTGAGCCCAACGTTTGTTAGAACATTTTGAAGGTTCATTGTAAATTCCTTTTAATGTGTAGAAATTTTCGACACCCCGCTGAAGGTTTCAGCATAGCCCGCTTATTTTCTAAGGTCAATAGGGGGTGTTAAGCCTTGGCAACAGGAGAAAAAGGGTCAGTAATTCGCACTTGCTTGGTTTCCCGGGGCTTGTTAAAAAGGGAGTGACCTTTAATCCCCTCACCCTATGACACCTACCGCCACCATCCAACAACAAATGGCTTCCGCGCAAAATGCCGTGCGAGCCACTCCTCGCGAGCACATGTATAGCAGATACCCTCGTACCAGCGTCACCAAGCTTATGATTATGGAGATGGTGGAGGAATATGGTGTGCGATTTGTCGACATGCAGTTCACCGACATGAATGGTGTCCTTAAGGTCGTTACCGTGCCGGTTCATAAATTGGAGGACGGAATCGATAACAATGTTTGGTTTGATGGATCATCCATTGGATTCATGTCTATTTCCGAGTCCGACATGGTTCTGAAGCCGGATCTCGATACTTTCGCGGTGCTCCCTTGGACACTTGGAGCCAAAGATGTGACCGCACGTTTAATTTGTGACGTACTTAACCCCGATGGAACTCCTTTTGAAGGGGACCCTCGTTTCATTTTGCGCCGACAAGTGGAAGAAGCAAAAAAATTGGGATTCGAATCTTTTATGGGTCCCGAGCTGGAATTTTTCCTCTTTAAAACGGATGCCGAAGGAAAGCCTACGCTCACGCCACACGATAATGCCGGATACTTTGATCAAAATACGGATGAAGGATTGGCGCTTCGTCGTGAGATGGCTTTTGCGTTGGATATAATGGGGGTTGAAGTGGAACGTATGCATCATGAGGTGGCTGCCGGACAACACGAAATCAACTCAAAGTATGCTAATGCTTTGCGCGCAGCTGACGACGCCATCTCCTTCAAACTTACTTTAAAGACCGTTGCCAAGAGGCACGGTTTACATGCTACTTTTATGCCGAAGCCCATGTTTGGAGTTAATGGAAGCGGAATGCACGTGCATCAATCGCTTTTCTCCCTATCGGAAGGTGTAAACAAGTTCTACGACGAAACGGGGACTTACGGAATTTCCACACTTGCGCAAAGCTACATCGCAGGACAGCTCGTGCATATTCGCGCCATGAACGCCGTGATGAACCCGACTGTCAATTCATACAAACGTTTGGTAGTGGGCTATGAGGCTCCCGTGAATGTCGCTTGGGGACAACGCAATCGCTCTGCTCTTATTCGCATTCCGCGCATCAGCCCTGCGGTGGCCGCTAAGGGAGCTCGTATTGAGCTTCGATGTCCGGATCCTTCCGCTAACCCTTATCTTGCATTTGCTGTGATGCTCGCAGCCGGACTGGATGGAATCAAGAAAGGACTTGCAGCGCCTGCGCCGGTGGAAGAAAACATTTGGAAACTCAGCCCCGAACAGATGAAGAAGCTGGGGATTCGAACAGTGGCCGGTAACCTTAAGGAAGCTATTGATGAGCTTGAAAAGGACGAAGTGATTCGGGGAGTCCTGGGCGAAGAAACTTTCCAAAAATTCTATACCGCCAAGCTCAACGAATGGGAATCCTTCCGTACTAGCGTTTCCAAGTGGGAAACGGATAAGTATATGGGCTGCTAAAACTACTTTGCTGTTTTTAAAAGCCAAGCCCAATTTCAACTTGTCCGCCAAGTTCTCCGCTTTCTCCAACAGTCAATCCCACACCGATATCAATGCCGTGTGCCTCTTCATGCACATTGATGTTCACATTTCCTTGCGATTTTCCGTTGGTATCAAATTCCCCGCCAAGACCGAGGTTAATTTCAATATTCCCGTCATCCACCAGGGGAATAGAAAACGTGGGTTTTACGGTCACATCGCTGCCATCAATTGAGACGTCGGTTCTGAACCTCCAAGGAGATCCCAACGGACTGATTAAAATACTTCCGTCAATTTTGATGTTTTCCCCCGAGCCGTAATCCACATTAAACTCTCCATCCACGTTATCGGTGCTGGCATGGACGTTTGTCGTACCATTCACTTCGCCGTCTTCAACCGTGGTCTCCGAATCAATGTCCACATCGATACCCTTAAACTCGCCCTTCAATTTCATCTGTTGTCTCAACCAGTAATCTACAAGAGAAATGTTCGCTTCAAAGTCTTTTTCAAACCCATCTTTATTGATGTTCATATTCTGATCGAGTTCCGCATTTTCTGGATCGAACTCCAATGTCCAATCTTTTTCGATTCCTTCTCCCTTCACCCCACCCGTTTGCTGTCCTTGAATCAGTCGATCGGGATCCAATCCCAATTCAAAACCTTTATACCATTGGAAACTGCTGGCGGACTGTAGACCTTCATCGTAAGCTGCTTTATTGCCCAAATCCAAATTCCAGTTGAAGTCTGTCAAAAGGCCTTGAAACGACAGGTTCCCCGACTCGACTTCATCCGTTCCGGAATGGCCCCAATCGATTTGGAGCTCATCTCCGGAAAAGGTCAGGTCAATCAAGTTCGAAGCAAGAATCACAGTACTGGAATTCACGAAAATCTCATCTGTTGCAACTGCAACATCATAACCCTGCATTCCCGCTCCATCAAATAGGGGATAACTTATACCTTCCGTAGTCAATAACCCGGCAATATAAGTACTATCACCCTCAACGAAGTAAGAAACGTTCACTTCATCCGTGCCATCCTGAACAGTGGCTGTAAATTGACTCAGCACATCATCAACAAAAGTCATGGCCACCGATTCACCACTATCGTCAGAAAGTGTTACCGTCCCATCCAAGGTATTCATGTTTGAAAGCACCGTGTTTATATCCATTTCATCCGATTCATAAGTTACGGTTTCATCAAAATCGTCATTCGTCATATCCATATTCAAAATATAATTTCCATCATCGCTCGAGAAGCCAAATAACTCCGTTACATTTTCTTGGTCGTACTCAAGCGTCATAAGCGCTTGATCGGTGGGACCGAACCTAAGAAACTCCTCGTAGTAGTTATCTTCCGCTGTTTGACCCACCATTACCTCAGCATCCGAACTTTGCCAGGCCCAGCTTTGGACGCCCCCGGACCCTTCATCGTAATGGAAGCCCTGAGCAAAAGCGGTTTGATCGCCGCCGCTGGAATCCATGTCAGGAGTCATTAAAATGAAAGATTCCGTAGGCTCGCCATCCGTGATACTGCGTACATACGAAGAGTCGCTATCAGAATCAGTCCAGATGAAACTATCGTCAAAATTGGGATCGCCATTCACGCGATCCTCACTCCAATCATACTGCATGTTGTCGTCTGAATAGGTCATTGTCCCTGTGAAGTCACTGTCATCACTGAGTTCGACGTAGGATTCATCTTGGAATATTGCATCAATAAATCCGGTGAGACTAAGTGAGTAATCTGTAGTATTTCCAACATTCACAGACGTCCCTTCCTCATCGGTTTCAATGTCCACCGTGAGCCCATCGGAATCGAGGTAATTCCAGTTTGTAAAAATACCCGTGCCATCGCCGGTTTCAGCGGTAAAATCCCAATCGTCCTCACTTACTGCAAGGGAGTTCTTAAAAAGCTTTGTATAAGTAAGCCAGGTACTTTCATCCAAGTAATCATTGATATCCACAAGCGCCGCATCTTTTTGAACCAAAATATCTCCTTCAGCGTCAAAAAACATGTAATCAAAATCATGATCTGCCAAGTAAGCACTCAGCCCGTCTTGATCGAATAAATAATAACGGCCAAGTAATTCTGCCACTTGCCCTCGAGTGAGGTAGGCATCCAAAGCATCAATATCTGGAGGTATCAATAGATGCTCGGATACATAGGTAACGTACTCGTCGTACCACATGCTGCCGTCTTCAGAGAGATCTTGTCCGTGAGCAAGTGTCGCAATTTTTGAGGCTTCAACAAAATTCACCGTTTGTTCGGGCTTAAATGTTCCATCTTCATAGCCTCTTACAATGCCTTCATCAACAGCCCGACACAAATAAGGGATGTACCACTCTCCCTCAATTGTATCGCTAAAATCACATGTGTCATCTGTGGCATCAGTATCGATATCATCAAAGACACTTCCAACAACTATTTTTAAAAATTCAACGCGGTTCACTTCACGATCCGGTTGATACGTGCCATCCGGATAACCATTAATAATGCCTGCTTCCGTGAGAAGCGTGATGGTATCTTCATAGTCATGGCCTTCAATATCGGAGAGATCAAGGGCCAGTGCGGAAGGGGAGATGGAAAAAGTGAGCATGGCAAAAAGTATGGCCCGGCTCATCCATTGAAAGGGTGCGTGGTTCATGGGATGGAGTTAATTCCCGCTCAGTTTAACATCCCAATAAGATTCGTTCAATTGCCAATAGATACTGATCTTCCTCCCGAGGCTTTAGTGGAATGAGGCCTGTTTTGAGGCGACGATCGAGTTCCAGGAACTTTTCTAAAGTGTGGCGCAGGGTGTCGTAGGTGAAATTTTTGGTGAAGCGGAGACTGCTGCTCACCACAAAAGGGTGCACGCCCATTTTGCGGGCCATCATGGAGGCCGGAACATTTTGTTCACCGAGTGCTTTCATTTCCAAAATAAGTCTGAATTGGCGAACAATCATGGAGAAAATGCGTCCGGAGTCCTCGCCTTGTTCCTGGAGTTGCTCTATTGTGCCCAGTGCGCCGGCAAAGTTTTTTTGAGCTAACTGATCGGTGAGGGTGAAGATGGATTTTTGGACATTGCCGGTGACAAGCTCGTCGATCATTTCCCGAGTGATGGATTTGTCGCGAGCGTAGAGGCAGAGTTTCTGAACTTCCTGGTCAAGGGCGAAGAGATCGTCGCCAAGAACACTGACAAGGTAAGTCGCCGTTTCGCTCCGCAAGTTGCCTTGATACTGCTCGGCCCGGCGTTGAACCCAAGTAGCGAGCTGCATCCCTTTGGGTTTTAGAAAAAGCCGATTCGTGGCGAGAGTGGAAACTTTTTTAAAGATGCTGGTGCGCTTGTCGGGATCTTTTAACTCCACCATTACGAGTACGGTGGTTTCGGGAAGTTTTTCGATGGCGGGGAGGAGTTCGTTAGCGATTTCCGCCTTTTGACTGCCGAGGAAATTTCTTAAAATTACCAGGCGTTTTTCAGATAGAAATGGCAGTGTGGAAATTGAACCAATAATTTGTTCAATGCTTGCCGATTCGCCATCCAGTTCTTCCAAATCACTCTCACCGTATTTTTCCACAAAGGCTTCTTTCCAGCGCTTCACTTCTTGGAGAAGGGAAAAGCTGTCTTCACCGACCATGAGGAAGAGATTTTGGCTGTTCATAAAGCCATTTTAGGGTTTATTGCCCGCGAAAGAAAGCCAAAGCATCGTTGGATAGTGGAGGAAAGTGTGTGGATGGTGAATATACACTCACCTATCATTTTGTCACGTGGAAATGGGTATTTTAACCTGTTAAATAGGCGTTTTTCTGCTAGAATTTAGATTCACTAACACCTCAAATTATGACAGACCAAGAATTGTATGAAAAAGCCCTAATGTACGGACGAAATGCGCTGCTGTGGCGGCAGAAATTTATGGGGCTGCTTCCTGAGGTGGCACGCAGGCGACTTTATGAGAAAAAAGGGTTTGGCTCTGTATTTGAATTTGCCTTTAAGCTGGCGGGTCTGAGTGAGGAACAGGTACGGAGGGTTTTGAATTTGGAAAAAAAGTTCAGTGACAAGCCTGTTTTGAGGACACTATTGGAAGAAGGTGAGGTGAGCATCAATAAACTGGCGAGAGTGGCCTCCATAGCAACGGAGCAAAATGCAGAAGAATTGGCGGAGGCGGTGAAAGTTTTATCAAAGAATGCACTGGAAACTTTGGTGAGGGATGAAAAAAGTTCGGACGAGAATGGCTTATTCAAGCCACTATTCGAGGTAAAAACTGTGCCCGGGCACAACTTGCAACTCAGCGAGGAGGTAATGGAAAAACTCCTTGAACTCCAAGAGAAGGGAATCAATGTGAATGAGGTCATTTTGGAACTGCTGCGAAAGCGAGAAATGGAAATTGCAGAAGAAAAAGAGGCAATCAGCGAAGAGATGAAGCCCGCAAAATCTCGCTATGTCCCTGCTCGCATCAAGAGGGTTGTGTGCAAAGAACACGGAACCAAATGTTCCATACGAACTTGCTACAAACCTGCAGAACAGCTTCATCATACTCAAATTTTTGCACTCAGCCACCTTCACGACCCACATTATTTGGCCCCGCTTTGCAAAGAGCATCATGTGATCGCACATTCAATCAACCTGAAAGCGCGGGCACAAAGAGACAGGCTCCATTTCTCAAGTTAACGTCTAGTTCACTCCTTTTTCCGTGTTGATGTCCACGTACTCAGAGAGTCCGGGAGGCGTGTTCAAGAGGATACGGCTGTCGTAACGAATGACGATTCCTCCTCCGTCAGTGGTGGGAGGTCCAACATACTTAGCCCTTTCGATGAGGGTTTGGACGTTTCCATAGAAGGAACCGTCTACCGTGAGTTGTTCGTCCACGGCGCTGCGCTCATCGCCGTCAAACTTTTGATCGGTGTAGAACACTCCGGCCAGACGAAGGGCATTGTCGTTGATGTAGATGTCTCCGCCTTGCACCACGAAGGCGATGGAAGGCAGGTTTTTGTAATCGGCAGGGTTGCTGACGGGAGCATATTCAATGTTTCCGTTCAAAATTAAGTTGGCATCTTTCACAACCACAGTCCAGGCCCCGGCGGGAACGGTGAGTTCACCCAGAGTTACAGAATCGGTAGTGCTGTCGGGGTCTCCGGCAAAGTACAAAATGTTGCTGTCAGGATTGTTGTTGTTCACAAGCGTGGTCTGCAGTTCGGTCCAGTCGGCATAGATGCTATCGGGGCTGCCGGATTGATTAGTGTCTGCGTTACGAATGGCTTGGTCCATGTTGGTATCCGTGGTGCTTTCCACGGTGACCCTTGCCCAAAGCTCGGTGACTTTAGCCACGATTTCACATACATAAGAACTCAGATTTCCAATCACATTCTGGGACGAGTTATCGTCACACCAGGAAATGGTGGAACCGGAATAGCTGCTTGAATAAGTGCCGTCTTCGACAGCTGCGGCTCCTTGATCTTCCAGAATCACTAGAGCGTCCACGTTGCGGTAGTCGCTACTGGTGGCTTCATCCTCATCCACGAAGATACAGGAAATATCAGAACCGGCTTCAAGCGAAACCTCTAAATAAACGTCTCCGGCATTTTGCGTCATGAGGTAAGAACAGAGCACCACCAAGCGGGCGGTATCTGTGAGAGAATCGAGACTGTCATACACTTCAACGGAAGCGCTGTTCTCAAATTCTTCCGTGAGACATTCATCGCCTGTGTCATCACAGTTGAGACGAGAATCAATGACACCCACGTAACGAATACGAATAGCGGCGGAAGCTCCGTAGGTTTCGTAAACGTCTCCGGCGTTTTCAATCACCACTTTCTCATCCTCTTCCGGACTGTATTCAGGGTCGTAACAAACGGTTTCCGTTTCCAGGTCGCCATCTCCGTCGTATTCACATTCGGGAATGAGTACAGATTCAGCCCCGGAAATTTTCACGTAAGGAATAAAGGTCATGAAATTGCCTTCATTGAAAGTTGATTCAATGTAGTTAGCAATATCTGTGGAATTTTCCTCAAGCAGGAGAGCATCTCCCTCGGAATCGGTCGCATAAGGATGAGTTCCAAATCCAAAGTTTTCAATGGATTCGTAGTCGTAGGTTCCACTCTCCCCCTTGGTTAATTCCGTATAAGATTCAGCCAAAGATACATATCCCCCTGAATCTTCTCCATCGCCCTTCTGTCCTTCGAGGTCAGAGCCCCACATTTCGTCGGTGAAAGTGATGTCCTCTTCGTCGCCGGTAGGTTCGTACTGCAAGGTGTAGAAAGCGCGGTCTTCATCGTGAGAGAAGAAGACACCTTCGTCGCTGTATGAATTTTTTTCGCTGGAGAAGTTGAAAGTGTAAATGAATTTATTGAAGGTTCCCATTTCCAATTCTTCCAACAATGTTTCCACGGGAATCTCCGCACAAATCTCACCGTTTTCACGCACGGTGATGTCGGCGCCTTCGCAGACTTCGTAGAAAGTAATATCGAAGCACTGGCTGGTTTCGCCGGGCCCGAATTCAATGGTGATTTCCGCGCAACCTTCGTAAATATGACCTTCGTATTCAAACTCACCTTCGCTGCCATCTTGATTTTCGTAACAAATTTCAATCGTGCGTTCGTCATCGTTGTCACGCTCCACGCAGATTTCTATGCCAGGCACATCCTCACAATCGGCATCTACCTGGATTACGTCTTCGCTGAAATCGATATCTTCACAAATTTCTCCTTCTACTCCTTGCGTGATAGTGAACGCGTCGCTACAAAGATTGGATTCCCCTTCAATGTAAGCGGTTACGGTGTCGCCCGCCTCGCCACCGGTGTAGGTGAAGGTGACGGTGCTGCTAATCCCGGCAACAGACATTTCCAGGTGGCCATCGCTTTCCGTAGAATCGGATCCGTCTCTGTAATGCAATTGGCCGGCTCCACTCTTAGAAATGATGAGGGTTCCCGTCCATGCACTATCGCTACCGGTAACCACAACCGTTCCATTGATCGTTCCGGCATCTTCAGCGTCAGGTTCCATGACCAGGCTGTCCGGACTTAAGGTGAGATCTTCACAGAAGAGGCCGACTCCGGGTTTAGTAATGGTGAAACTATCGGAACAAGGGTTTTCTTCCCCTTGGACATAGGAAGTTACGGTGTCGCCTTCACGGCCGTTGCGGTAGAAAACCGTAACGCTATAACTGGTCCCGGAGACCGGAATTTCCAAGTGGCCGTCGGTGGCGGTAGAAGGGCTGCCGTCGCTGTAGAACAAGGCACCAACTCCGGTGTGTTCCACAATCAGGGTTCCGGTCCAGGTGCTGTCGCCGCCTTGCACGTCGATGGTTATGGGAATATTTCCGGCATCAAGGTCGGTGGCTCCCATGACATAAGTATCAGGGGACATTTGCAGGCCGACGCAAACAGGAGCTTCGGCAGGGGGAAGGGGTAATTCTTCATTGTCTGAACAAAGCAGGCGATCTCCCAACATAAAGATAGAAAGGTAATTTCCCGCTTCAAAGTTTTCCCAACACAGGGTTCCGGTGTAGGTGGTGAAGCCCGTGACCGGCACAGTAGCAGGGTTTCCCACATTGCCACTCGCGGTTTCATTCACAGTCAGGGCCAAGGTTCCGTTGTGAGCGCTCATAGTATTGTCCGTATATCCATCCGCCACGATTCGTCCGATATATCCGGCATCCGAAACCGTGACCGTATAGTCCCAACATATGGTCGTTTCGCTGTACAAAATTTCAAGATCCGCCGTATCAAGGTCGATGGTCGTAGTCGTTCCATCAGGATTTTTGATATAAGGGTCGCTGAGAGTGAGGTCTTCACAAATAGGAGCTTCGACTGTACAGGGTTCACTTTCGAGTGTATCTACACAGATCGGGTAAGCCATATCCACTACTTGAATGGTATCGCCATCGGCTCCGTTGTAGTAAAGCGTGCTCACGGCGGACAAATAGGTTCCGGTTCCAACAACGGCTCCGCCGGAGGTAAGACTAAAGGTTCCGGCCGAGTTGTCGCTGCTTACCTGCCAAGGTCCGGTGGAAGGAGCCCCGCTTGTCATATAACTTTCCCAAGTGATCTGCACATTTCCCGCTGTCATTTCCTCACAAGTGAGGGGCTGAGTGGCGGGCACGGTGATTTCCAAGTAGTCGCAAGTGGGTACTATTCCGTAGCTGAAAGAATCGCTACACAGATTAGCCACATCGTCGCTTATGCCGTCACCGTTTTCATCATCGAGTTCCGTCCATACACTGGCGCTGACGCTGCTTTGGTAAGAGTCAACCGTCCAGTCAGTGGTGGTGTAAGGTGAAAAATTGCCGTCAAAAGTCGCGGCGGCATCGGTGGAGTTGTAGTCCACGGAGTAAGGCCAATCTTCTCCGGTGCTGGCCTCGGCTTCAATTTCAATCGGTATATCCACATTTCCGGCTGTGAAGAACACGGAGCTGGAAGGGTCGGTGATATTAAGGTCGGTACAGTAGGGGAACTCCACTTCCACTTCACAAATTCCGGTTCCTCCATAATTCACTCCTTCGTAGTCACTCACATAAGCGGTGAGGCGGTCGCCGGGGAGAGAATTGCGATATTCAATAGTGTCATCTGAAGTTGAGACGGAAGAGTTTCCATTCAAAGCACCCACAGGTCCATAGCGAATATCTCCTGTGGAGGCGCTGCCATCGTATTGAAACGCTTCATAAGTGAATTCTACCTCGTCGGTTATGTCCGTCCCCTCATTATTCGTGGCTGTCAGTGCAAAATTAGTATTGCTGAATACATCATCCACACTCAGCGAGCTGGGGGAGATGGAGAGGTCAGCGCAGGTGATTTCGGGCAAACAGGCCGGGAAAATACTGCGAATACGGGCATTAAGTCCGTACCAGTAAATATAATCTCCATCGGGGTCTACACCGGTTTCATCGTCATCACCGTCTCCATCAGGATCTACATCGTCCGTGTAAATGTGGTCGTAAGAACCATCATCGTGGAAAGTGTAAAATTCCATTTTTGTCCAACTCTCGGTAGTCACCGTTTGAGCGGTGTCAAAATCTTCCAAATCAAAAGAAACAGCTTCAAGTTTTGAACTGCCACTTGCAATCCAAGGTTTGATATTTTTGTCCGTGGGGTCGTTCGTTCCATATTTCCAAACAAGTCCGCGTGGATTTCCTTCTATCCAATCTAACGTATCGTAAGTAATGGAAACGCCGCTCCATCTACCTCCGCTGGTGGACCAAATTTCGGTGCCGGGGGTGATAGTGTCTTTATCAAAGCCACAATTTACATAGGTGGAATCTCCATCCGTACAAAGCAGGGTGGTGGTTTTGACATTTTCCCAAAAGTCGTTACTCGCGGGGGTGCCGCCTGCATAGTTGGTATCTAGTACTATCGCAAAGGAATGAACAATACCCCAGATTTCATTGTCACGAGAATCGGTGGAAGTATTGGTATGGTAGTAAACATGTCGCGCTCCTTCACAATAGTGGTATCCCTCATCGTAATCAGGACTGGGGTCAATAGGGTCTACTTGATAGGTATCTTCAATGCCGGGAAGACCACTCCCACCTATATCAGAGGGGAGACTGATTGCATTCGCAATAACTGGGCTGAGAAGGCCCAGAGTGAGACCGAAGGTAAAGAGGAGAAAAAGTTTTTTAATTTTCATTGCTTGGTAATATTACAGGGGCAGTTTGAGCACTATCTTCTATCTCGGTTACTTGCGTTCCCAAATCACTTTGTTTTTCGGGTACCGGCTCGCCGCAAGCATTCAAGAGCAGAAGTAGTGCTAAAAGCATATATTTAAACCCTTTTTTCATAAATCGTCAAGTTAGAGTCTTGGATGTTCGGTGCTTGGATCTTCACCGGGTTCTACGTCGCCTGGTTTGGCTGCGGGACCTTCCCGTCCAGTCGCGTCTTCATTAGCGTTTCCTACGCCGGGCATTATAGGTATCACGCTTGGAGCGATGCGCAGAGTATTGTATTTGACGGACATTTCCGGGGTCATACCGGTTTCAACTTTTTCTCGAGTAGAGGCGGACTGCACGTCCTTTTTCCCTGGTATTTCGTAAACCAGTTTCACGTTGCGGGCAAAGGTGAGATTGAAACATTTGTCATTGAGACCGCTGTAAACCTCCCAATCTATCGCCACGGGATTGCCGCGGATCGTAGCTTGTTTATTAAGAAGCAATTTAGCGACATCCTCGGCATATTCCTTGGCAAGGGCCGGGAAGAGTTTCGGGTTGTTTTCATCCGCCATTCGTCGAAGTTTTGCCCCGTCCGCTGCGCCATAAAGGTCGTTTGAACATCTGGTAGTGAGGAGCTTATCTCCGGTCATAGTTTCTCGAGCAGTATTGAAGTCGGCAGTCCCGACAAGAGGCTTTTCCTCCCAATTCAGGTCTGCAATGGCTGCGGCTATCCCTTCTACCGCTTTGGTATCCTCGCCGACCATTCCCATCGCTTCTAAAGTCGATTTAGGATTTTTGGGATCCCATTTTACGGGCGCCAATATTTCTCCGTAGACCGCTTTGTTGTAGTATCCGCCGAGCATAATCACATCTCCATTTTCCATAATAGTGACCAAGAATTCGGATCCTTCCGGGAAAGCACTTTGCATACCTCCTTCTTTCAATTCCGCAGCATGCATCTTAAAGTACTTAGCGGCCAGAGTGCTGTCCTCTCCGGCAATTTTTGCAAAGGCACGTTCGTTCCATTCTAAAGGAATATCCCTATGTCGAGGTCGATCGATTTCCATGGCATACTGGTGGACCAGTTTTACGAGATTCCCTTCGGCAGGGGTGGATCTTTCTTTATAAAGTTCGACGATTTTTTTATGAATTTCCTCTTTATTACTACTAAGGACGAGTTTTCTATAATTGTAATCCGCTTTTATCAATTCATTCGCAATAAGTTCGGCCAAATCCTTCTCTGCTTCAGTAAAACGTTCGCTGGCGTCTTCTCGTGCGCTTCTGCGACGTAAATCCTCGTATTGGAATTTGTGCACGTTTTGCTTGGCCCCTTCTTTTGTGAGGTCACCAAGTGCCATAGTGCTCTCGGCAAGTCTTTTCTCGGCCTCCCCTCGAGTCATCATAACGCTGGTGACATCGACAGCTTCGGGATTGCTCGCAAGAACGCTGTTGCTTTTTTCGCCATCCGGTGTTTGGTTCCATGCGAGGTAATTACTGCTGTTTGTAACAATGTCATCCAAGGATGCGGACGGATTGTTGGTGATACCAATAACCACCGCATTATCTCCGCCTTGAGCGGCAGGAATTTCGAGTATACGGATAAGGAGCTGGTCGTTGCTGTCCAGATTTAGCGCCAAATCTTGGGGTCCATCCTGAATCGTTTCGATTCCGGCCCTTCCATCGGTGTAAAGACGCACCTTTCCATTCAGATTCTTGAATTCGATGTTAGTGAATTTCCCATCAGCGGTCATTTCCACATCATCCGCTACACCTTTGCTCATCGCATCCAGAGCTCTTGCACTCTCCGTTTCGGCTCTAGCGTAGGCCGCATCTTTAGAAGCTGCGTTTCCGTCCCAAAGGATCTGGTCGCTTACTTCCGCTTTAATCCAATCAGCCTCGGGGACCTTGTAACCTTCTATCCCGGTGGGTAAGCCGGTCTCCATGGAGCGAACCACTTGATCGGGCGTTTCCAGGGGAGGTACATAAAGTGTTTGCGCTCTAAATCCAATTCCAATTGTGATATAAGGTCCAACCGCAAACCCGCCTTCTTTTAATCCTACGGCTGCGGTCAGCCCGACGCTTATTAGTTTTACTTGCTTGTACCATTTTGTGAAATCTTTGGTTTCATCGTAGGCGATGCGGTGGTCCATGTACTTTTCGTACTGCGCCCAGAGCATGTTTTTCTGCACTTCATCGACATTCAATTCGTTAATGGCCATTAACGAATTGAACTGTAGTACGTTTAATTCTGCAGAATGTTCTTCTCGGAATTCAACTACTTTCTTTTGTAAAACCCGGCTGAGATTTCTATCCAAACTTAAATGTGTCCCGGCTATATCTCCATCCTCTCTGAGTCCAAGACTTGCCCCTGTTCCAACAGCCAATGTGCCCGATTCGGTCAGATCATAACTGGCATCCACTCCGATAGTAGGTCCTATGGCGAGATTACCTTCTTTATCGAATCCACCCAAGGCTTTGGCATAAGCATCCGCGTGCCATCGTTTGTTTTTTCCAAAATCAACGTTGTAAATCAGACCGGGCCCGGTTGTAAGTATTGGTATAGGCAAAGGAGAGTTCAACTTCTCATCCGCTCTGACGGTCCACTGCAGGCTCAAGCGGCCGGGAATGGATGCGTCCAGCAAAGTGATTCCGAGACCACCCTCCAGGCCCGCCAGATATTGCTCCTTTTCACCGGGTTGCACGGAGGCATAGGCACTCAAAACACCATAAATTTTTTGACTAAGCTCGGCTTCAAGTTTTGCTTTTTGCTCGGAGTTTAATTGTCCTCCCGCAGCCGCTTGTTCCGCTAAATTTCCAGCAATTTCTCCCGCAGCGTCTTTGGCTTCCGCGTCCTTTTTTGCCGCATCCACTTTTTGGTAGACGCCTAGCTCTGCCGCAGCAAAGTACATGGCCCCGTATCGGATGGCCATAATTTGATCTTCACTAAGCTTAAATGCGGGGTTTATAGGATGATCTATGATTACTCTTTCCGGCGCAGAAATATTTTTCCCCACGAGGAGCGATCTCCCCATGTCGAGGTAGTTGTTCAAAAGGTCGAGATATTCTTGCCTGCTTCCGACGGCCATCATTTTGTCGAAAGCGCGAGCATGAGAAATAACCTCTTGTTCTCCGTAGACCTTGTACCCACGTGCAGATCGAGAGGTTGCGACTTTACTCGTCCAAATATCCGAATTCACCGTAGGGCGATCTTTTTTGGATAAACCGTAACGGATGGACTGAAATACATTAAGTGACACGGGAGGGCCATAACTGTCGCGATCAAAAACCTCACCGGTAAGACGGGCCATGTCTATTTTTTCACCCGTATAGACGACCGCTTCTCGCTGGTTTTTGTAAGCGTCACCGTTCGCTCCCGCCACTTCTTTCGTTTTATCCAAAGTAGTGAGCAAAGTTTGTGCAGCTGTTTTGAATTCCTTTATATAGGGGAGGAAATCATCCAGCTTGTTTTCATTTTTTCCATAAACGGTTTTAGCCATTTCGTTGAAAGCAATTTTCCAATGGCCGCCTCTGCTAAAAATGCCTCCGCGAAGTTCTTTCCACATATTTCGGTTATCGATGGGGCCGCGTACTTCACGATAAATGGCCGCCATCATACGAATGGCATCATAAACGGCCTGTCCGTTTTTGAGATATTTAATTTTTTCGATTTGTTCGTAGGAATCTTCTCCACGGAAATGTTTAGGAACCTCTACACTGTACCCTCTCAAAGAATCGAGAGAGGGTTCGGGGGTAGACGTGGCGATGAGAGCCTGCAAATTAATATTGGAATCCCCGGCAGGTTTTCCGATATACATAGTCGTCGCCTCACGATAGGCGGTCTCCCCGCGGGCTAACGCCGCTTCATCTTTTGCTTTGGCTTTTGCGTAATCTTCGTCTGACATGTATCCGCGCGCATCGATAAAATCAGGATTGTATGATTCCTGAGGTTCCGCATCTGACCTGAGTAGCTCCTTTAGTTCATCTTCTTTTGGAGCCGCAGGCGCTACTTCCGCTTCGGGAGTAGTGAGCTTGTAGTTATCCAGAATTTCTACATATTTCTTTTTATCTGTGGAGCCAACCGGTTGATCATACGTTTTGTGATCGGACCATAAATAGGCCGTCACGGGGGGCCTGCCGTAGATCCTGTTACTTACGGTTAGACGATCTCGCTTTACCGCTTCCAGTACCATACCAAGAGTCACGGTATTCTTTGCGAATTCATTTACCCGCCCGGTGACGGGGTCTTTGAAGTTGACTGTAAGAGTTTCGCCATCTGCCAAGCTCGCGTCGAGCATACTTAGCGGTTTGCCTGAGGAATCACGAAGGAAGAGGAGCGCATAAGCTTTGAGCTTATTGATATCTCTCACTTTGTGCGCTTCGATCAAATCGAGGCGAGTGGTTGCGTCTTGTCTCGTCTGAGCGAGTTCCTTGATTTCGTCTGGAGTAAGCGCAAAATCACCATAAGCCGCATCGAATTGAACCATAGCTATCACCGTACCTTCCTTACCCAGCATATCCCTCAGTCCATCGATAGCTTTTAGCTGCTTAATGGCTGCATCCAAATTATCAATCACTACTTCCGCTTGGCTGTACGTTGTTTTTGTCAAAAGCTTATTCAAGTGTTCCGCACTTTCTGGAACGAGCTTACTTGCATCGATTTTTTTCTCTGCGTCAAGTTTCGCATTTTCTAATTTGGTGTCGACGCTCTCTGGGTCTTGAAGATAGACTCGACGGGTGCTTGCAAACGGATCTTCGAATCCGAACTTGAAACAGGGGATTACCATACGAGAAGGGTTTTGGTTTTTCTTTTAAATCTATTAATAATATCACGAATTTGACTTTGCCGCAAGAGTGCCTGAAGATGTGGACATGGCGTTTCAAACACCGATTCTCATTACGAATTTCAAGTGCTACCAAGAGTCCACGGGGGCTCGGGCCATTGAGTTGGCAAAATTGCATGAACGTGTGGGAAGTGAGCTTGGCGTGAATACTGCGGTGGTTGGGATGGCTCTCGACCTTCCCATGCTTGCCATGAGTGTAAGTATTCCGGTTTTGTCACAACATTTGGATGGATTGGGCTGGGGCGCGTATACGGGCCTCATTCCCGTGGAGGTGGCTCGCAGTGTGGGGATTGATGGATCGATGCTCAACCACTCGGAGCGTCGTATTTCGGACTCGGAAATTGCGCGTGCATTGGAACGAATGAAGGCGCTGAACATGCTTTCGGTGGTGTGTGCGGAGAACAACGAGGAAGGGAAAAGATTTGCGGACATGGGTGCGGATTTTGTTGCGATTGAGGTGCCGGAGCTTATTGGTGGAAATGTTTCCGTTTCGACGGCACATCCCGAACTCATTGCGGAAGCGGTGAGAATAATTGGCCCCGGCAAGGTGATCGTGGGTGCGGGCATTAAAACCGGCGAAGACGTGAGGAAGGCACTAGAACTTGGTGCGGTAGGAGTTTTGGTTTCCAGTGGAATCGTGAAAGCGGCAGATCCTTTGGCTGCTCTGCGCGAGCTTTGCAGTGCTTTAAAAGCCTAATTTATGTCACGATTTTCGGGAGGAATTTTTCCCCGTCTCATCGCACTGTTTCCACTTCTTTTTTCGTTTTATCTTTTTCGCGGAACTTTTTTTGGCGTGCCGGTGACTTTGCCGGAACTAGTGCTGGGAGGGCTGGCATTGCTCTTTATTTTTCAAGGTTATGAGTGGCGACTGCGAGACTGGAAATTGTGGCCGGTAATTCTGTTTTTGGCGGCAGCAGTGATCGGAGTCGTGGTGGTTTTTGTGGGGACGGATTCGGTTGTGCCGAGCATGATGGATGGGACCGAATTCCCCGCTCGAATTAAAGCGCTCGGAATTTTGAAAGGCTGGGTGCTCGCGCCTCTACTTTTCTTTGTGATGGCGCGCATGGTTTTTCGCGATAAACCGTCTATGATTTCTTGGGCGCTCCGCGCCCTTTTGCTCTCCGGCGCTTGTCTTTCACTTTTGGCGTTGGGACAGGTTATAACGGGCGATTATTTGACCCCCGATTTACGTGCCTCCGGACCTTTTGAGTCGGCAAATTATTTGGCACTTTATTTGGGGCCGCTTGTGGTTTACGGCGGTATGGCTTTTTTACGACAAGCCGGAGCGAAGCGAATATTTTTAGGCATTGGTTTTGTGCTTTGTGCGGCGGCGCTCTTTTTCACAAAATCTTATGCGGCATGGGTCGCTGTGTTTGCGGGATTTTCCTTGGCACTGCTGCTTTGGATGCGCCGCCGCAATCGCAAGTGGTTTTGGCTTACGTTTGCAAGTCTGTTTATATTAGGTGCCGGACTCGTACTTTCCCAGCTTGGTACCGATAAATTCGCACAATTTTTGGAATTTTCGGAGCGTTCTTCTTCCAGTGTCCGTATTCAAATTTATGAAATTAGCGCGACGCTGCTTAAAGAGCATCCGGTTCTTGGAATTGGCCTCGGACAATTCGAGCAACAATATCAAGAAGTAGCCGTCTCGGCTTTAGGAAGAGGTCCTTTTGAATGGAACATGCTACATCCTCATAATATTTTTCTCGCTTTTTGGTTGAATATGGGACTGCTGGGTTTGGTGAGTTTTATCTGGCTCTGCGGAAAGGCTTTTTTGTGGCTCACCGAGGAAGATTCAAAAGAACGCCATTTGGCGGCACTCATGTTGGTAGTAATTGTGGTACACGGTTTCTTCGACACGCCCTACTTCAAAAACGACCTTGCATTCCAGTTTTGGCTGCTGATGGCGATGCTACTTTAGTCTTGCGGTAGATGGAAGTAGTTTTTCATAAATTCCTTGAGTTCCGCTTCGCTGAGCGCGTCCACCGTTTCCACCTCTTTCAATTTGGCGGCCAGTGCCTTATTTTCCTCGAGCACATTTTTGAATTCATACTTGGCGGTTCCCGGTCCAAAAATTACGATTTCATCGCTGCCTTCCAGTGCGCGGATGACTTCTTTGCTAAAAGTCTTCATTTGGTTGTGGCGACGCTCATCGTGACGGTGTTGATTCACAATAGTTTGGTGTTCACCGTCGTCGTGACCGCCCTTGTGGTGCGGTTCCACCTCTGAACCAAAAGTCCGCATGGTCATTTCAGCCATTTTGTTAGACTTAATAACCGTAGCGCGAGAGTGATCAATCCAGATTCCGGTGAAAGTATGCATTGGCGGGTGGGGTTAGATTTCAAAAAAGCTCGCTTTCATGATAGCATTTTTTCGATGAATCTTACAGGTAAAATTATTCACGGCGAGGGCCGCGGGGGGTGTATCGGTTTTCCCACGCTCAATATAGAAGGAAATTTTCCCGGGTTGGAGCAGGGGGTTTATGCGGTGTGGGTGAGTTTGGAGCAGGGGCGTTTTAGGGGTGCGATGAACTTCGGACCGCAACCCACTTTTGGAGACTCCCATGTGCGCGTGGAAGTTTTTTTACTCGATTTTGATAGCGATATTTATGGCGAAACAGCCACCGTGGAAGTGGTGCAAAAAATCCGCGAAATACAAAAATTCGCATCAGCGGAGGAGCTTAAAACGCAGATTATGGAGGACATAAGCCGAGTGAAAAGTGTTTTGTGACTTTCATACAAGCTTGTATAATGACCCCACTTGATCCCACGCCTTGAAAGATTTTCTTCGTAATTTGCTCCCCAATCAACATCCACTCCGGCTGCTTTACCATAAGTTGGTGGCTATGGCGGCGGCTATTCGTTATGGCTTTCCGGCCAATAAAATGCTTGTGATCGCGGTGACGGGGACCAAGGGAAAAACGAGCACGAGCAACATGATCCACAAGATTTTTACCGAGGCGGGGCAAAAAGTTGGCCTGCTTACGACTATTAATTTTATGATTGGAGAGGATGAAGAACGCAACACTACCAACCACACAACCATCAGTCCCTTTCAGCTCCAAAAAAAAATTCGTGAAATGGTTGACGCTCGTTGCGGAGTTTTGGTTTTGGAAGTCACCAGCCATGCAGTGATTCAGTCACGATTGTGGGGCATCAATGTGGATACGGCCGTGTTCACCAATTTGAGCCAGGACCATTTGGATTATCACGGAACCATGGAGCTTTATCGCAATGCCAAAGGTGGACTTTTTAAAAATCTTAATGCTTCTCCTCGCAAACCCGGAATCGCGAAAATTTCCGTTATCAATCAGGATGATCCCGAGCACGAATATTTTAACCAAATTCCGTCCGACCAGCTTTTTGAATACGGAATTTTGAAAGGCAGTTATGCAGCGCGCAATTTGCAGCCGAATGCCGAAGGTACGAAGTTTTTGCTTCGTATCCCCAACGGTGAAATTGAGATCGATTTAAAAATTCCCGGTCAGATGAATGTGTACAATGCTCTTGCTGCAGCCACCGTGGCGACCGCGCATAAAATCAATTTAAATACTATTAAGAAAGCGCTTGAATCCATGCAGCCGCTGCCCGGTCGCCTGGAAGTGATTGAGGAAGGCCAGCCGTTTACGGTGGTGGTGGATTTTGCGCACACGGAAGAGTCTTTGAGGCAAATTTTGGAAATGTTTCGCTCCCTCACCAAAGGTAAGTTGATTTTGGTTTTTGGGGCGACAGGTGAACGCGATACCGACAAGCGACCCAAGATGGGCAGCGTGGCGCATCAATATGCCGATCAGATTATTCTAACCAATGATGATCCTTATAGGGAAGATCCTTTGATAATTGCGGAAATGATTAGGGGGGGGGTTCCTCGCGCAGAGGGGCAAGGTTTTTGGCAGGTTTTAGATCGTCGTGAAGCCATACGTTTGGGGCTCAGTATGGCCCAAACAATGGAAGATACCGTGATTATTGCGGGGAAGGGGGCGGAGGCTTTTCAGCTTGTGGGGAAGCAACGAATCCCGCACGATGACCGCACGGTGGTGCGCGAATATCTTGCCAAAGCCGTAGATATTGAGGTACCAAGCTGAAGCGCAGCGGAAGCGAGCCGAGGCGAGTGCCTACGGCCTAAGCGATAACGTCGCGTAAGCGACATCAATATTTCAATGCAAGGATTTCTAATCATCGACAAGCCGACGACTTGGACCAGTCATGACGTGGTAGCCAAACTGCGCGGTATCTTAAAAGAAAAGAAAATTGGACACCTGGGAACGCTCGACCCCTTGGCTACCGGAGTTTTGGTGGTAGCGGTGGGACGTTCCGCCACCAAGCAAATCCAGCACTTTATGAAACTGGATAAAGAATATGAAGTGGAATTGGAATTGGGGAAGATTTCCGATACGTATGATAGTGACGGGAAGGTCGAAAAAACCGGATTCGACGTCCGCGAATTGGATAAAAAACTTGTTCAAGAAACTTTGGAGAGTTTTTGGGGGAAATCCATGCAGATGCCCCCTGCTTTTTCGGCTAAAAAAATCCATGGAAAAAAGGCTTATGAGCTGGCGCGTGCCGGAAAGCCCGTAGAGCTTAAGGAGGTGGAAGTGGAAATGCAGGGCCGTGACATTGAGGTGAACTTACCTTTCGTACGGTTCATCGTTACGGTTTCCAGTGGCACTTACGTCCGCTCTTTGGTTCATGATTTTGGTCAAAAACTGGGTTGTGGCGCCCTGTTAACTGCGCTGCGAAGAATCCGAGTGGGTGATTTTAAAATTGCGGACGCTCAAACGCTGGAGCAGATTCAACGTGAATCCGAAAATCCTCTTTCCATGCCTTCCTCTATTTGTAGCTTTCTTCACCATGGGAGCGAAGAACGAGGATCATGATCCTCGTTCTTCTTCCTTTACAGTTTGATGGTTCAAAAAGCTACAAATAGAATCATGGAAGACTTCCCTGGGGAGGCTCAGCGTAAAGCGTTAGGAAGGAGCTTTCTGAATCATGTATGAAGAAAAGCTCCGCTCCCAGCTGAGCCGATGCAGGAAAGTCTTCAATACTCTGTTTAGGAATTTTCAGATTCAAGCTCAGAAAAGTTCCTGAGCGTATGCGCCGATTTTCTCCATCAAGTCTTTCTCTTCACTATCCGGCATGAGCTCGGGCAGGGTTTCGCTGCTATAGAGTGTGTTTACCACCTCGTCATTGAGACGCACCCAGGTGGTTTTTCCTCCACGCACGGCCGCATTCACCATGGCAATTGCGTGGCTCACGTCGGGTTGTGCATGATCTTTTTCGCTTTGTAGCCGGAGGTAAGGTACTTCAATTTGAGAAATAAAAGTGAGGGCTTCACGCTCGGCCCAAAAAGCTTCGTCATTACAATCTGCAACTTCTTTTAAATGGCCTGTGTTGGCGCTGTCACAGCCGCCGGTATCATTGCGGTCGGCCGGCCCCTCCCAGTCGATTAAAAACTTCACAGGAAGCTCCGGGTAGCGCGCCAATACCCCGCTACCCATAGTGATTCCATACGAAAAAGTAACCAAGCCGATGGAATCCGAATCTGCGGATTCAATTACGGCCTTAAGTCCGTCTTGCTGGGTGAAGCCATTATAGTCTTCAGTTCCTTCGCTGTCCCCACGGCCATCTGGGTCAAAGGTAATTACAATGAAACCTTCGTTCGCCAAAGTTTGAGCGGAGTACCTGCCTTTGCCAAATTTGGAAGAATCTCCGTTGCCGCCGGGCACCAGTACCAGGGTGCTTAGAGCCTCATCGGTGACGTTATCAGGAGTATATTTTTTAACATAAAGTTGAGCCCCGGATGTGGGATTGGTCACCCACCACTCGCTGGAGGTGGTTTCCTGTGGACTTGCCTCACAAGCGATGAGTAAAATGGAAGCAACGATAATGGATGTAAGTATGGTTTTCATACTACCCATTGTACAGGAAGATCCTTTATTACGTATGTCACTTTCTATTTTTCTCACGTCGCTCGGCCTTACTTCGGCTTTTGGCTGGATAATACTGCGGCTTTTCCCGCGATGGGGGCTTGTGGATAAACCGGAACGTTACGGCCACAGCCGAGCACCCATTCCTTATCCGGGTGGTGTGGCGACTTTTTTTGCATTTTTAGCGAGCGCATTTTTGTTTTTGCCGGTTCTTGGAGGCAACCCCGTTTTAATTTCCGTGTTGGCGGGAGCGAGCTTACTGGCTTTCACTTGTTTTTTGGATGATCGCTTTGGCCTTTCTCCTTATATTCGGCTTTTTGTTCAGATTTTGGTGGCGGTCCTTGTGGTGATGGGCGGGATTGGAATCAGTTCCATTACGAATCCGTTTGGAGGTGCGCTGGTACTCGACAGCATCAACATCCCCCTCAATATTGGGAATTTTGCTTTTACGCTGACGCTTTTTGCCGATCTGCTCACGGTGGTGTGGGTGGTGACGATGGTGAATGCTTTCAACTGGATTGACGGAGTACCCGGCATGGCCAATGCCAGCGCCGCGGTCTCAAGTTTCATTTTATTGCTGCTCAGCATGCGACCCGATTTTCACTATGTGGATCAAACGCTTTCCATTACTTTGTCCGCTATTGTTTTAGGCCTGAGTCTCGGGTTTTTAATTTTTGATTTCCCGAAGCCCAAGATGCTCATGGGGGACACTGGTTCCATGTTGCTCGGTTTTTTGCTTGCGGTTACCGCCATCATTTCGGGTGGGAAAATCGCTACCACTATTTTGGTGCTCGGTTTCCCCATTCTCGATTTCATTTTGGTGATCGGGCGTCGACTCCTTAAGGGTCAGTCGCCGTTCAAAGGAGACCTGTGGCACTTCCATCATCGTCTGCTCAAGGCCGGACTTAGCGAGCGCCAAGTGGTGATTTTGTTTGCTACCACAGGTGCACTTTTCGGTTCCCTTTCTTTGCTTCTGCACACCGAGGGCAAGCTCATTGCTTTTGCGGCCATCGCCGCAGTAATGCTGCTGCTTCTCACTTTGCTTTATTGGAAAAAGTAGTATTCTAACCGCAGTTAATTCACGCCTATGAGAAAACTTTTTCTATTCCTCGTTCTTTTCAGTCTACTTTTGAGTGCCTGCCAAGTTCGTCAGAAGTCCGATGAGAGTGAAAGCGAAAATACTCCCGATGAAATCGGTATGGTTGAACTCAGCTCCGAAGGGGAACTCGTTCCAATGATGCTTGAGGCCAGTTTTATGAGCGATAATCAGACTTTTGCTTACACCTTCAACTACGATGCGAACCTTTTCCAACTCATGGACGAAAGATTACAGGGCGCTTCCGTACTAGGCCCCAGTTTTAAGGTGGAGGGCGGGACTGAAATCACGGGTTACACCACTTGGCTTGCCGACCTTGACGTAGTTCCGGAACTGGCCGCCGCTCAACTTTTCGGACGTTACCAAGTGTACCGTTACGCTTTTCCGGAAGGGTTTTGTACGGTAGAGCGAGCTGTGGTTCAAGATTCTGAAGAAGGCCTGGTGCTGGACTTGCATGTTTGTCCCGCTCAGGATGCGGTGCTTGGAAAGGAAGCTTTGGAAGCCTTGCTTACCAGTTTGAGACTAAAAGATTTATAAGGCTTGTGATAACGGAGTTTTGCAGAATATGGCTTGCGTGCTAGTATGGTGACCTCCTTTTTGTTTCCCAATGGATTCGGTACTTGAAATCAAATCAAAACTTTCCATTGAAGACTTGGTTGCGCCTTATGTGCAATTGAAGCGCAGTGGAAAATATTTAAAGGCGTGTTGTCCGTTTCACTCCGAGAAAACGCCCAGTTTTTATGTGAGTCCGGAACGCCAATTGGCTTATTGTTTCTCCTGCCACAAAGGGGGCGATCTCTTCCAGTTCATCCAGGATATTGAGGGGCTCGATTTTCGTGGAGCTTTGGAACTTTTGGCGGAGAAGGCACATGTGGATTTGCCCAAATACTCCGAGAAGCAGGCTAAGGTTTCCAAAGATTTAAAAGAGAGGCTGAAGGCGATTTACAACGATGCGAGTAAATTTTTTGTTCAAAAATTGGAAGAGAAAGGCGATGCGGAGAAAGTTTATGCGTACCTGAAGAATCGCGGGTTCACGGACGAGTCGATTAAAAAATTCCAACTAGGGTTTATCTCGGACGAGAAGGATTCGATTTATCGTCATTTGCTCGAAAAGGGTCATGAAAAGCAGGATCTTCTCGAGAGTACTTTGGTTCTGGCGCGGGACAGTGGTTCTCAAGACGTGGTGGATCGGTTCCATCTGCGTCTCATGGTTCCCATTCACAACGGACAGGGTGAGCCCGTGGCCTTTGGCGGGCGTGCGCTCAAAAAAGGCGAGCAGCCCAAATATCTGAATTCCTCCGAGTACGCGCTCTACAACAAGAGCTCCATTCTATACAATTTGCACCGGGCAAAAAATGCCATTCGGGAAAAAGATTTTGTGGTGGTGGTAGAGGGCTATTTTGACGTGATCGCCTCCGACCAAGCCGGTGTGGAAAATACGGTGGCCACCTGTGGGACCGCATTCACGGAAGAACAGTTGAAACTCATTCGCCGCTACACCAAGAAAATCGCTTTTGCCTTCGACAGCGACTCAGCCGGCAAAGCGGCATTGCTCCGAAGTGTGCAGATGGCTCAACCTATGGGCTTTGAACTTTTTGTGATTCAAATTCCTCAGGGCAAGGATGCGGCGGATTCGGTGAAGGAAGATCCTAAACTCTGGAGCACGGCGGTGGAAAATAAGAAACCTTATCTCGATCACTTTTTGGAGGAAGGGAAGGGGCTTTACAACCTTCAAACCGCGCAAGGTAAGCGTGATTTTACCGATTATTTTGTGGAAGTATTGCAGGGCGCGCAACATCCGGTGGAGCTCGACCATTATCTGAAAGAACTTTCTAAACTGGTGGGTTCGCCGACCCGCATGCTTTACGACTACTTGAATCAGATGAAATCCCAGCGAACGCACAGTCGGCTTAAGGAGCCCAAACCCGAGTCGACTAAGCTTTCTAAAAAAGACCGTTTAGTACGTGAATTTATTTCCTTACTTTTGGCTTACCCTAAACCGTTCTTTGAATCATGGAAAAGTCTGGAGAATTTTGAGCATTTTGAACAGCTGGCGCTTGCCACGAACCTTATTGAGCCGATGCATCGACTCGGTTCGCAGAGGTACCAGGAATTTTATACTCATTTTGAGGAGTTTTTAGGAAGTGAAACTCCTGTTTACAAGCAGGTGATGGATTACTATAATGCGCAGGACGCGGTGGATGACTTGTTTTATGCTGGTCTGGAAAACGGATCCGAACTGAAAAAATGGGCCTTTGAGGCAGAGATACAAAATTCTCAGCCGAGTGAGGTTCAAAAGGAGTTTGAAAAACTGATCCTCCTGCTCTACTTCGAATCTATTATCCCAATGCATGGCTCGGACTAAAAAGTTTATTGCTCACTTCTCTGAGGAGAATTTAGCAAAATACCCCCAAGAAGTCCGTGATCTGATTGATAAAGGTCGCCAACGCGGTTTTGTGACTCAGCAAGAACTTATGCATGCCCTCCCAAACCTGGAGGAGGACATTGAATTTGCTGATGAGGTTTACACACTTCTTTTGGAACTGGGTATCGACCTCATTGACGTAAAGGATGAAATGATCTGGGGAAAGAAAGAAAAAGAAGACGATGAACCTGCTGATGAAGATTTGATGGACGAAGAGCTCGTTAAACTTGCTGAAGCGGAGGAGCTCGGCGAAGGACTTGAAGATTCCTCGGACGAGGGTGAGACGGTAGGGGAAGGCGACGAGGAAAAGGCCTCCAAAAAGAAGAAAAAAGTTAAAAAGGAACCTGTGGCTGTTGTAGAGGCGCCTAAAAAGAAAGAAAAAGAAAAGGTTAAAAAGGTGGTGGATCTTTCGGAAATTGCCAACGATTCCATTCGCATGTATCTGTGTGAAATAGGAAAAGTAGATCTATTGACTGCCAAAGAAGAAGCCGACCTCGCTCGAAAAATCGCGAAAGGAGATCAATCAGCAAAGGCAAAGCTGGCGGAGGCCAATCTTCGTCTTGTAGTTTCCATTGCAAAAAAATACATCGGCCGCGGACTTTCCTTTTTGGATCTGATCCAAGAGGGAAATATTGGTTTATTCCGAGCTGTAGAAAAATTCGACCCGAACCGAGGATTTAAATTTTCAACCTATGCGACTTGGTGGATTCGTCAGGCCATCACCCGCGCCATCGCGGACCAGGCACGCACGATTCGTATTCCGGTGCACATGGTGGAGACCATCAACAAGCTCACCCATACCCAGCGCCGCTTGGTGCAGGAACTTGGACGCGAACCGCTCATTGAAGAACTTGCGGCAGAAATGGATATGGATGAAAAGAAAGTTCGTCATATTCTCAAAATTTCTCAGGACATCGTTTCTCTCGAGGCACCGGTTGGGGCCGAGGAGGACAGCAAACTGGGAGACTTTATTGAGGATGACGACGCTTTGTCTCCCTCCGAACAAACCAATCGACAACTTATTAAGGAGAACATTCACGAGATGCTTCAGTACCTTTCCCCTCGTGAACGCAAAATTATTGAAATGCGTTTTGGGCTCAAGGATGGAATCGGACACACACTCGAAGAAGTGGGAAATGAATTCGGCGTGACACGCGAACGTATCCGTCAAATTGAAGCTAAAGTACTTCATAAGCTGCGTGAACATCCGAAAAGCGTTAAAATACGTGCCTATTTTTGATCCCTGGGCGAAGCCCAGTGTGCTTCTGTTCGTTCCTGTCTGTTACTAACTAATTTCTATTTATGCCAAAAGCTACCATTCAAAAAAATACAACTGCGAAAAAACAAACCGCCGGTGCGGCGGGCGTAGTGACGGATGAAGAACTCGTTGTGACCAAGGAAGGCCTCAAGGCGCTTCAAGACGAGCTCGAATTTTTAAGTACCACTCGTCGCAAGCAGGTGGCTGAGCGACTTAAGGAAGCTATCAGTTACGGAGATCTTTCTGAGAATTCCGAATATGAGGAGGCAAAGAACGATCAAGCTTTTATGGAAGGGCGCATCCTCGAGCTTGAAGGGCAAATCAAGAGCGCTAAAGTAATAGACGAGAGACAACATTCTAAAAAAGTGGTGGAAATTGGGGCCAAAGTAAAAATTGCGAATACTAAAAAGAAGGAAGCATTTGAAATCATCATCGTGGGGTCTACCGAGGCAGATCCTTTTAATGATCGCATCTCAAACGAGTCCCCAATCGGAATGGCTCTTATTGGAGCCAAAGTGGGAGACGTAGTTACCGTTCAAATGCCCCACGGAAAATCCGAATACGAAGTGCTGAAACTCTCTTAAAAAGAGTGTTATTCCGATACGGTTTCTCCTAAATCTTCGTAGGTGAGGGTGATGTTTGCGAGATAGACTTTCATAAAAGGTACGGAACTTAATGTGTCGGCCATCGTTAGCTGACCATCTTTGGTGATATAACATTCCTTACCACTTTTATACTCTTGGCAACTGGCTGAAATGTCATACTCGTCGAAAATACCCAAAACCAAGGGGTAGATATCCGCAGTTATAAGCGTTGCTCCTACGACAGGGCATACCATATTCACGCTGATCGGAGGGAGTTCGACGTCGGCACTCCATCCCAGATTTTTGAAAGTGACTATGGGTTTGAGCGGAACGCCATTTGCGCCTGCGGGCGCAAAACTCGCATCTTCAAACTCAACGGGGAGTTCTTGCGTGTACAGAGAATCTTCCATTGTGAGACTGCAAGGAGTATCGGTCAGTATAAAGTCTGTGATATGCACAGATCCGGTCTCGCCGGCCACTGATCCCCCTTCAGAAGGGAAAACAAGTTCAATATCCGCTTCCGCAGATCCCACGAATAGAGAGGTTGGCGTTGAAGAGTCAATCAAGGCCGGGTTTGGCATCCAAGATACGTCGTAATGAATATTAAAACGATGATAAGTTTGCGTAGGAAAAGAACATTCGGTGCTTAAAACTATAGATAGCAGGAGGAGGGGGAGGAGTTTTTTCATAAATATTTAAATTATTTCCTTTTGGATTTCTTCTTTTTTCCTTTCTTTTTAGGCAGATATTTGTCGGCCTGCTTTTGTTCCTCCACAGCGGGCTTCATGTTAGCCTTTTTGTTGAGATCCTTCCAGTACCATATTCCGTAAGCCACGGCAGCAAGGAAAAGAAGAACCAGCCAGATGCGCATTCCAAGGTAAGGAATGTTTTGATCGCGGAGGAAAGTAAGCAAGAGGCCGACTACGGAAAATTCACGCATGCGAGAGGCGATGCCTTTTGGTCCTACCTTAAAACTACTCACGAACAGAACTATGAACAAAATAAGCAGTGGCCAGAAGTACATAAAAGTGCTGCCCGGGTGGACGTCGAAGAGGTAGGAGAGATCGAGAAGTTTAAGTGGATTCATGAGGGTGAGTTTTAGAAGATTCGGCTTGACGGATGCGCTTATAAAGGAAGTAAGCGCTGAGCAGGGAGAAAAAAGCATAGAAGAAAGTCGATAGCCTGATCCCCTGAATGAGGAGTGTATCATCCCCTCGGAAGAATTCAAGAATAAAAAGACCAAAACTTAGTAGGGCAGCATAGTAAAAGGTGGAATTCCCTTCTCGATTAAAAAAGTCCGTTTTTTTACTGAGCCAGCGTTTGCTGACGAGCACGGCAATGAAAAAAAGCAATGCGTAGAGCTGAACCGGATGAACGGGAACCGTGTATTTTACATTGTAGACCTCATAACGCACGCTCCAAAACAGGTCGGTGGGGCGGCCATAAGAGTAGCCCCCAAAAAAAGTTCCCACGCTGCCAATACCCATTCCTACAATGACGGGAACAATAAGGGCATCGAGCCATTTCCAGGCATTCTCTTCAGATTTGTAGAGTCGGTACAGCAGCGCGATGAGGAAACCAATAAAGGCTCCCCAAAAAGAAAAGCCCTGGTCCCAGATGGAGAAAAAATTCCAGACTGTCCTGAGGTCGAACCCGGGTAGGTAAGCATCCGTGTGCAAGCCAAAGTAGAAAATACGGGAGAGAATGAGAGCGCAGAGGAAAAAAGTGACACTATGCTCAATAAAAAGCGTGAAGTTTACGTGGGCGCGCTTAAGGCGCTGGACCGCTAAGTAACTGCAGCTTAAAAGAGCAATGGCTACAAAGACCCATAAGGTTTGCAGAGAGATGTATTGAGACTCATAGAGGATCGGAATCATCTTAGAGATTAAACACTAAACCGGCGTTTAAAACAATCCCCAAGGGTATCACCACCAGATTGGCCCAGTTCTTGTAGCGCAGGTATTCCACGCGGAAACTGAGTAACACATGCCAGAGAAATACACTGAGTAGCAGATGACGCAGAGTTACGGAGGAAAGCAGATTGAAATCGCCCGGCAAAGGATTGCCACCGGGGAATACCTTAGCGCTCACGTAATGACTGAAAAAATAAGCCACCAGGTAAAATGCGAGCAGCCAAGAAAGGAAATGATTTACTTCTTCAGTGATGAGGGGCTCGGCGCTGTCCTCCTTGCCTTGGTTCCGGCGGTCTAAAATCATGACCCTTAACTCCTGTTTGAGCCGATTCCGTTCTTCGATGAGTGACTGCAGGCTTTGACGAGCTTCTTCTTTGGCACCGGCGGGTGCTGTCCAGGCGATTTTACGATAAGTCCATATATCACGATTCACCGTGGAGATTTTTCCCTTGAGAGCTTTCTCTTCGGGGGTGGGGAGAAAATAAGTGAGCCAAGCAGCGAGCCCTTTGAAAAGCCGGTTCCCAGATTCGTTCAATTTCCCCTGGATATCTTCAATGTTTTGCGTGACGCTCGTTGCCACCGGTTTACTATGCAAAGTGGCCATGAGTTTTTGTGCTTCCAACTTGAGATGGTCGCGCTGGTTCTGCATCTTTTCTTTATGCAGAAAAAGCTCCTGATCCTGAACCTTTTTTAACAATTCTTCGGAGACGGTTTGGATATAATCGAGATTGGTACTGCTTTTGATTCGCAAAAGCTTATCGATGGTGTTTTGAATGAGTTTTTGCGACTCCGGTTTGAGTTCGCCTTGATACGCCACCAATATGCCTTTGATTTTTTCCAATATAAAATCCACTTTTTGAAGTAAAAGCTTCCGTTGTCCTTCAAACTCGGCACTGATTTTTTGTTCTTCTATCACCCCGCGATCCGTGACTTTATTTTGGACCTCATACTCGGCTTTGAGTACCGAAAGATCTTCCGTTTTCGCCTTTGCCCGTTCCTCCTCACTCGCGCCAACGGTCGCCACGTAAGATACTTCAAATTGATATTCGTCCATTAGGCGTTTGAAAGCTTTGTAACGGCTGCTGGCAGGAATAGTTCCTATGACTTTTTTCCCGGCTTTATCAAAAGCTTCAAACTCGAATTTGGGGAGCGCTGCGGTAGTGCCGGCTTCCTGAGTCACACTCTTTTCCACGGTCTCGGCGGTTTTTTGAATGGCAAGCAAAGAAATACCAAAAGTATTGAGTTGTTTGCGGGCTTCTTCTTCGCTTGCGGCACCGATGAGTCCGCTGAGCTTTCTTCCTCCGCTATTGACCGCTGTGTATTGAAACTGCGCCATGGCGTGGTGCGTGAGAAGTTACTTTGGAACTGGCCTCAATGAATCCGTAAAAGAGAGGATGAGGACGATGTGGGCGGGAGAGGAATTCGGGATGAAACTGAGTTCCGATCATGAAGGGGTGATTTTTGAGTTCGCCCATTTCCACTAAATTACCTTCTTCAAACAGTCCCGAAGGAACCCAATCGCTGCCGTCCAGCTCTTTTACAAAGTCATTGTTGATTTCGTAACGGTGACGATGGCGCTCCATTACCATTTCCTTTCCGTACAGGCGACGGGCCAACGTGCCTTCTTTGAGCATGCAGGGGTAAGCGCCCAGTCGAAGCGTAGCACCCTTTTCTTTGTTATGACGTTGGCCCGGCAGGAAATGAATCACATATTTACGTGCGTCGAGCTTGCCGTCTTCATCAAATTCTTCAGAGGTGAGTTCAGGGTCTTGTAAGTAATAGCGAGCGTATTCGATAGTCATCAGTTGCAGACCGAGGCAGAGTCCCAAATAAGGTATTTTACTCTCGCGAGCGTATTTGGCCGCCATTATTTTTCCTTCAGTGCCACGAATACCGAATCCGCCGGGGACCAAAATTCCATGAGCCGCTCTCAGTTGTCCCCAGGTCTCCTCATCATTTTTTTCGAGCTTCTCGGCATCGATCCATTGCAATTCAAGTTCCAGATCTTGGTGGTAGCAGGCAATTTTGAGTGATTCAATTACAGATAAATAGGCATCGTCCAGGTCGGTATATTTTCCAACCAGAGCAATAGATATCGGATCACGCTTAGCTTGGATTTTACTCACCAAAGTTTGCCAGTCTTCGAGCATTGGCGTCACGTTTCCGAGGTGCAGTTTATTAGCGATCAGCTCGGTGATTTTATATTCGTTGAAATTGAGCGGCACTTCGTAAATAGACTTGGCGGTTACGGCGGGAATCACGGCTTCAGCTTCCACATCGCAGAACAGAGATATTTTTTTAAGTAACTCGGTGGGAATATTTTTGTCAGCGCGGGCCAGGATGAAATCAGGCTGGATACCAATGGAACGTAGCTCACGTACAGAGGCCTGTGTGGGTTTGGTTTTAAGTTCTTTGGACGCCTTGAGATAAGGCAACAAAGTGAGGTGCACGAAAAGCGTGTTCTCCTTTCCAAGTTCATGGCGCATTTGGCGGATGGCTTCCAGGAAGGGAAGGCCTTCAATATCTCCTACGGTCCCTCCAATTTCTACGAGTACCACTTTGGCTCCGCTTTGCTTGGCCGCTTCTTTGATACGATTTTTAATAGCTTCGGTGATGTGAGGGACGATTTGAATGGTTCCTCCCAAAAAATCACCACGTCGTTCTTTGGCCAAAACTTCCGTGTAAATTTTTCCCGTGGTGACGGAAGAGAATACATTCAGATTTTCATCTATGAATCGTTCATAGTGACCCAGGTCCAGATCGGTTTCAGCTCCATCATCCGTAACGAAGACTTCTCCATGCTGGAAAGGACTCATAGTTCCGGGATCCACGTTTAAATACGGGTCGAGCTTCATGGTAAAGACCTTGAAGCCGGCAGCTTTGAGGAGAGCGCCGATGGAGGCCGTGGCGATTCCTTTCCCCAAACTCGAACAAACTCCACCTGTGACGAAGATGTACTTGGTCGGCATGGGTAAAGTATACGCATGCCGAAACTACTGAGCAAGTGAGAAACACGAGGAAATTCAACTGAATTTCCTATTGGCCCCAGTCTTCAGAGGCAACTCCCCAGGCGATGGCAACGCGAGTGGCGATGGCCATGGCTTCGGAGCGGGCTATGTTATTGTCGGGTCTAAAGGTTCCATCCGCATATCCCTCCACAATCGGTTGATCGGTGCTTTCGGCGGTATCCACATACGTTGAACTGGCAATGGCAAGGGCGTAGGCGAAGAAATCTTCATTCTCTACGTCACTGAACGTCACATCGTAACTGTATGTGCTTTGATCGGCTGCTCGCATTGCCCAGAGAATAGCCCAGGCGCGAGTAACAGGTTCATTAGGATTGAAATAATAACCGCTGTCACGGGTACGAATCACATCGGCATCTTCGGCAAGCATTACATAAGGGCTATACCAATCGTCTGCGGAAACATCCAAAAAGTCAGTACTCATTCCACTGGCATCACTTTCATCCATGCCGAATATTTTGGTGAGCACCTTCACAAATTCGGCGCGAGTAATATTTCCGTCAGGTCCAAAGACGTAATCGGAATAACCCTTCACCCAACCGGCTTGTTTGGCACGGCAGATGATATCTTCATGCCATTCACTCTTGGTGTCCACGAAGGAATCCGCGCAGGTGTAATCCGTGGAAAGAATGATGTCACGCGTGAGCGTGGGCACTTCATTATCTGCGGTATCGTCGGTAGTATCCGTTGCCACATCGTTGTCAGTGGTATCAGCGACAGTATCATCGGTGGTATCTGCTACAGTGTCATCAGTCGTATCAGCGACAGTATCATCGGTGACGTCCGCCACATCATTATCGGTAATACTTGCAGTTACGCTGGCAATCGAAATTCCATCATAGTCCGCGTCAGAACTCGTTGCGGTGTGCTTAACGACTCCGGAATGAGTCCCTTCAACAGCCGTGTCATCCACAGGAGTTACCGTTACTGTTTGAGCTGTACTCCAGTTAGTGCTCGTGAAAGTGAGTGTGCTGGGTGAGGCTGTGACTTGAGTGTCTGGAGTAACTGCAACCGTAACATTTGCAGTAGGCTGTGCATCTAGAACTACCGTATAACTATCCGTTACACCACCTTCCGTTGCCGTTGTGGCGTTTGCGGATTCTGTTATCGTGACTCCGGTTGGAGTAGCGGCAGCGGTTTGAGTGATGGTAAAATTCGAGTGGCAGGTGATTTCTTCTTCTTCTACTATTTTTGCTTTGATGATGTCGCCTGCAATTCCTCCTGCAAAGGAAACGGATACGTCGCCCGGTGCGGTAAGGTCAATTTCAAGAGGATTATTGGTTGTAGAGCCGTAGGTGAATTGTCCATTTCCACTATCTGTTTCCAGAATAAGGGTTCCTCTCCAAGTCTGAGTAGACGATGTGGTTGTCACATCAGTTCCCATACTGTCCCAAATAGTTACTGTAGCAGTAAGGTCGAAAGTTGCTTCTGTTTCATCGGCAGCCATTTCGTAGCTGGAAGGAGAGAGGGTTAGGCTAGAACAAGCGAGGAAAGAATAACTTGCCGCCAAGTCCGCATAAGAGCGTGCTTTTGTGGCGTAAGTAGCTGCGGTATCAGCCGTTACTTGTGCTGCATTAGCAGCTGCTTCCGCAGCATCCCGTGCATTTTCAGCTAGGATTACATTATCACGATAATACGCTTCTGCTAACTCAGCAGCAGCTGCCCAGCGAGTGCCGCTGTTCTCCACTTGGTCTTCATACATGCTTATGTAATAATTTAACTCAGAAAAGGCACAGTCGTAAGGAATCTCAGTTTCGCCAGTATAGTCACAGTAATTTACTGTATCATACGTACACCTATATACTTCATCTTGTGAAATATAATCACGAATTTCGTACAAAGCCTCATCTCCTAAGTCAATCGGGGCTCCGTCCAAACATACACCGTAGTAATAATTAACTGTATTGAGAAACGACCTATATTCTCCGAGCTGGGCCTCATCACTCAGTTTTTCTGCCATAATGGCATCAGCGTCGTCAACATAGGTTTGATAAATATTGTTATACCCTTCCCACGCGGCATAGGCCGCTTCATAATCGGCTTGGGCTTGATCGGCAGAAGTTTGAACTCGGCCGGCAAATGTTTCCGCTTGATCAGCGGCGGCATCGGCTGCGTTTTGAGCAGTTTCAAGAGCGTCTTGGTCATAGGCGTCAAATGCGTTTTTAGCGTCTTCCGATGCTGTTTGCGCGAGCGAAGCACAAGCTTCCGCAGTTGTACAATCTGCTCCTCCACCACCTCCGATTCCCTCAAAATCAAAGCCTCCATCCTTAATCATGCCTTTTAAAAATCCGGATTGGCTCAAAGTGTAAGCTAGTCCACCCAAGAGGAGAACTAAGACTATAGTGAGGTAAAGAGTGTAACGGGTTTTGGGCTTTTTAGTTTGCATGCCGAGTGAGTTAAATCTAAGTATTGTACATCAAAACAAGTTCTTTGACAAGCCATTGGTTGAGAGAATTTTAATACAGTTCATTCCAAACACGCTCGGCAATCACAGCGGCTTCCGCGCGGGTTAACTTGCCGGTGGGGCGGAAAGTTCCGTCGCCGTAACCGTCTACGATGCCATAGGTGGTAGCGGCGGCGACGGCATTGGCGAACCAATCGGTGCCGGTTACATCTGAAAATTTACTTTCAAAATTATAAGCGTCGTATTCAATGATGTCCGCAATATTCATGATCATAGTCACAGCCTCAGCACGAGTGATGGAGTTGTTGGGATGAAAACTGCCATCTCCATAGCCACTCACAAAACCCTTAGAACGAGCAAAGGTAACATATTGATAGTACCAGTCCCCCGGGTTCACGTCGGTGAAGGCGGCGCTCTGCACTGCGTAAACCGTGTAGCCCACGTTCAGCAAGGAGATTTTTAAAAATTCCGCGCGTGTTATTTCGTTATCGGGCAAAAAATTGCGATCGGAATAACCCGCGAGAATACTCTCATTATAAAGAAAACAAATTTCTTCTTCGGCCCAGTGACCGTCTACATCAATAAAAGGGTGTAGGCAGCTGTTATCGGTGATTTCAGCTTGAGCGATAGGGGCGAAGAGCGCGAAGAGAAGAGTGGCGAGGAAGATCTTCATGAGAAGGGTTGTGGCTTACGCCACCTTATTGCTTGGGCCGTAGGCACTCGCCTCGGCTCGCAGACCCTTCGGGTCCGCTTGAAGTTTAAACCAGACCGGTGCGTTCGTAAACCAAGCTCATAGTTTCTTGGGCGAGCTTGCGAGCCTTTTTTGTTCCGGCCGCCATAATTTCTTCGAGGTCCTTTGATTTTTCAAGTTTATTGCGACGTCCGCGAGCCTCAGCAAAAAATTCCAAAAGCCCGGCAAGTAATACTTGTTTGGCTCGGCCGTAACCAAAACCTCCGGCGAGATAATTGGCCTTCAGCTCCTCGAGCTCCTTTGCGCTGGAAAATTGTTTATATAGCGAAAGGATAATGTCATTCTCGATCGGCATTGGATTTTTGAGTTCAACGCTGGCGGTTTTAATGCTCATTACTTGTTTTTTTATCACTTCCTCGGGGTCAAAAATACTGATGGTGTTGCCGTAGCTTTTGCTCATTTTTTGACCATCCACGCCGATCACGACAGCGACTTCTTTTTCGATCCTGGGTTCGGGCAATTTAAAAGTTTCACCATAATAGTGATTGAATTTTTCAGCGATGTCTCGAGCAATTTCCACATGTTGTTTTTGATCTTGTCCCACAGGGACCCAGTCGGCCTGGTACATCAGAATATCTGCCGCCATGAGCACGGGATACATAAAGAGCCCTATGTTCATGTCCCGATTTCCTTTTGCCAGTGCGTCCTTCCAAGCATGCGCGCGTTCCAAAAGACCTTGTGGTACAACGGTGGAAAGAATCCAGCTGAGTTCCGCGTGCTCGGGGATAGTGCTTTGATAAAAGAAAATTACTTTTTCGGGATCGAGCCCCAGCGCCAGGTAATCCAAAACCACTCCGCGACGATGCTCCCGCATTTCCTCCGCGTTTCGCACGGTGGTAAGTGCATGATAATCGGCGACAAAGTAAATACACTCATGCCCTTCCTCCTGTAAGGCAATGTGTTGGCGGATGGCGCCGAGGTAATTGCCAATGTGAGGGCGTCCGGTGGGTTTGACTCCAGATAAAATACGCATGCCTCTTTTATACCTTAAATTTTTTGAAGAAAAAAGGCTAAGATTGAAAGAGGTGGACTACTACTAGTGACTTTGGCCGTGCAAAAGGTGAATACATACTCACCCATGGATTTGTCACGGGAAAATGAGGCTTTTAATCTGTTAAATGAGTGGTTTTTCTGTTAATGTTTGGACCCCTTAACCAAGCAAATATGACTGATGAAGAACTGTACGAAAAGGCTCGATTGTACGGACGAAATGCTCTTTTGTGGAGGCAGAAATTTATAGGCTTACTTCCGGAAGTAGAACGTCGGCGACTTTATGAGAAGAAAGGCTTTGGTTCCGTGTTTGAGTTTGCCTTCAAACTGGCAGGGTTGAGTGAACAGCAAGTGAGAACCGCTTTGAACTTAGAAAAACGTTTTTTAGATAAGCCTGTTTTGAAGGCGCTACTGGAAAATGGTGAGGTGAGTGTGAATAAGCTCGTTCGTATTCAGTCCATTGCGACTTCGCAGAATGAAGAAGAGTTGGCAGAGGCGGTCCAAGCATTGCCACAGAGTGCCATAGAAACTTTAGTCCGTGATGAGAAGAGTTTAGGTATGAATGGCCCAAGAAAGCCATTATTCGAGCTAAAATCTTTGCGTGCGCAAGACTTAAAACTCAGTGAGGAGGTCACGGAAAAACTTCTGGAGTTACAGGGGAAAGGAATCAACGTGAATGAAGTTCTGTTGGAACTGCTCAAAAGGCGCGAAGAAGAAATAGCGGAAGAGAAAGAGGCTATAAGTGAAGGTCTGCCGATTGCTCGATCACGACATGTTCCAGTAAGAGTTCAGAGAGTGGTTTGGAAGGAGCATGGAACGAAGTGCTCAATTCAGACCTGTCATAGATTGGCCGAGCAGCTCCACCACACCCAAACCTTCGCACTCAGTAAAAGGCATGATCCCCATTACCTGGCTCCGCTCTGCGAAGATCACCACGCCATAGCTCACGCAATCAATGTAAAAGTGCAGGAGAGGCGACAGCAATCTATACACTGATCTGTGGATCCACGTCGACGCGCCAACCTTCCAAGTCTTTGGCGGCAAGTTTTTTGAGGATTGAGCGGGGGTCCGCACCTTGGATGAGGATATTCCATTGGTATTGCTTATTTATGCGAGAGAAGAGTGCGGGAGCCGCATAAACTTTGTGATTTTCTGAAGTGAGGAGTTTTTCGAGTTTACGCGCTGCCGCTTCGCAAGTCGCGGAATTTTCATGGCAGAACATGAGTTTTACCAGTTTTCCGAATGGAGGGAGCGCTGCTTCCTTTCTTGCATTAATTTCTTGTTCATAAAACCCGTTATAGTCATGAGTTCGACTAAAAAATATACTCGGATGGTCCGGATTATAGCTTTGTATAAGCACTTCTCCTTGTTTTTCCCGTCGTCCGGCGCGACCGGCAACCTGGGTGAGGAGTTGAAACATACGTTCGGAAGTTCTAAAGTCGGGAATGTGTAATCCCAGGTCGGCAAGTATCACACCTACCAGAGTAACTTTAGCGATGTCGAAACCTTTTCCAATCATTTGAGTTCCGATTAAAATATCGATTTCCTGTTTGTTGAGCTTTTCGTGGAGAATAGAGAAACTATCTTTTCTAGACATGGTGTCGCGGTCCGCGCGCTGAATGCGCGCGGTAGGAAAAAGCTTTTGAAGTTCCGTTTCCACGCGCTCGGTTCCCAGTCCCAAATATTTTACCCGACTTCCTTTGCATTCCGGGCAGCTTTCTTTGAGCGTTTGAATGAGTCCGCAGTGATGACAGACCAAACTTTGCTGGCGAAATTTTCGAGCATGGTAGGTGAGGGGCAGGTCACAATTGGGGCATTCAAAAGTGTGTCCGCAATCTCTACAAAGTACGGAAGAAGCACTACCGCGTCGATTCAAAAAAAGAATAATTTGCTCCTTTTTCTCCAACGTCGACTTAATTTTTTGTTCAAGAGCGTCGCTGAATATAGAAAAATTGCGAGCCTTAAGCTCTTCACGCATGTCGATGATTTGAACGTTTGGGAGCGGCGTACCTGAAATTCTTTCGTTCATAGTGTAGAGGGCGAAATCTCCCGCCCGAGCTTTGAAAAAAGTTTCCACGCTTGGAGTGGCGGACCCAAAAACCACTTGAGCGCCGGTGAGCTCAGCCATTTTGAGCGCGGTTTCGCGTGCATGATAACGAGGACTTTGGTCCTGTTTATAACTCCACTCGTGCTCTTCATCCATTACAATGAGCCCCAGCTTTTTAAAAGGAGAAAAGAGAGCGCTTCGTGAGCCGAGTACCAGCTTAATAATGCCGGCTCGGATTTCTCTCCAAATCTGGGCTCGCTTCCCTTCACTGATTCGACTATGGATAACAGCGGTGGAAGGGAAGGCCACTTCAAAATAATGAAGTAGTTGAGGGGTTAGCGAAATTTCAGGCACCAACAAAAGACACTGCTCGTCTTTTTGAATAAAATTTTTGATCAACTGTTTGTAAATTTCGGTTTTTCCGGCTCCGGTGATGCCATGAATCAAAGAGACGGCTGGTTTTTCCGTTAATATAGAC
>Ga0265292_1000574_pt1 | contig 48364 bp, 47 predicted proteins | sample Munlanlewell296A_FD_189080 | JGI IMG/M metagenome (GOLD analysis project Ga0265292, IMG submission 189080) | Leachate microbial communities from a municipal landfill in Southern Ontario, Canada - Leachate well 296A | ecosystem: Engineered > Solid waste > Landfill > Unclassified | place: Canada... | reverse complement strand
CCTTTTTATGCAAGAGGTGACTATACCGTCATCCCCCTACCTTCACCAACGTGAATTTTGAAACCTCAGTTTTGGCTCGTGGACAAGGAAATATGGTTATTTTGATTTTGCATAACTTGACCTGTAAATTCCTAGGGAGGAATCCTAACCTGTTAAAAAGTATTTTTGAGTGGCAAGGGGTATTTTTTTCTGGAATCGGTAAAACCTAAAAGGTCGGCTTATTCAAGCCATATTTTAAGTTTCAAGATCCACGTTCACCAGGATTGACTAAATTGCTTAGTTGTGTTTTAGTATTGGCGCTACTCTAATGCGTGTATGATTAATCAACGTTTATCTACCGCCGTGCAATCTTGTTTAGATGCATTGGGGATCGAACAGGCTGTGCCCCCCAGAACCCCCAAAATTGATGTTTTAGCTGATCCAGGTGCTGTTTTGGAAGAAATTAATATTCTACGTGATAGAGCGCTTGAGCTGATAGAGCAAGCAGAGACTACTGTTGCGGATATTGTCGAGAGAACTGGCTTAGACGTTACTGTTGAAGAATTTGTTGGAGTAGTTAGATCTGCCGTAGCCGAAAGATTGTTTCTAACAGGATTACCACATCGTGGACCGGTTTTAACTATGGAATCTCTGGAAGAACAAGTCACTTTGGATCCTAATAGGGATTATGATCGAATTCTTGACGCATTAATCGATGAGGCTATTCAAAATACTGGCGCCTCTCTTGAAGAGGTTGACATACAAATATTGACTGATGCGCTCAATAGCCCTCTATTTCCAGAGGATCCCTCAGATCTCGGCTTTGATCCTATAGTTATCATAGCTAGTATGAACGAAAGGCCACCACGCTCGGCTAATCGCATATTTAAGATGATTAATGCGCTTGGCATGCGAAGAAGAGTTCCAGTAACAATTGATGTTGCTACAAGATTGAGAAGGATTTTGGTTCTAAACAAAAAACTTGGCGAACGAATGCCAAAGGAGGAGTAACTTTCACAGCCTCAAAAGTTCTAGAATTATCCACTTTGCTCCACCACTGGACAAAAGAAAAGGGCTCCCGAAGGAGCCTTTTTCATGTAGCAAGGTACGAACCGGATCATCAGCACAATTGTATGCCCCCTCTACTGTCTAGACAAGGTCTTGCTTTTGGCTTGCGCTAGCATTAAAGTGTAGGCTTATCTTATTCAAGGGGACTTGATAAGAATAGAGAAAGATTGTATAATATACAGATTATCTGTCTCGGCAAAGCCGATCTGATCCTATGACTCTCATCAATAGAACACAAGCGGAAGACCTGCTGCGAAACGCAAAAAATATCCTGATTGCGCCCTCTTCGCCGATGGATGGAGACAGTGTGGGAAGCTCACTTGCTTTGATGATGGCGCTTCGAAAAATGGGGAAACAGGTCACGGTGGTTGCTTACGACCCCATGCCTGAGGCTCTAAAATTTCTACCTTTTGTGAGCCAAATTCAATCGAGTATCGAGCCTTCTCGGGACCTTGTGATTTCGCTCAGCACCGAGAATGCGGAAGTGGAACACCTTAAGTATGAAGTGGAACAAGGAAAAATTAACATTATTGTAACGCCAAAATCCGGAAAATTTATGCCGGACGATCTGAGTTTTCAAAGTCCGGAAGCGAATTTTGACCTGATAGTGACCGTGGATACCGGCGACTTGGTGCAAATCGGGAAGCTTTACGAAGAACATAGAGATCTTTTTGCCCGCGTTCCCGTTTTAAACATCGACCACCATGCTTCCAATGGAAAATTTGGCTCACACAATTACCTGGAATATGGTTTTTCCGCCACCACGCAAATCATTACACCTATTTTGCAAACCTTTGAAAAAGAACGTGGAGAGGAGTTAATTGATGAAGACGTCGCGACCCTGCTGCTTGTAGGAATTATTACCGATACGGGGAGTTTTCAACATAGCAACACAACGCCGGAAGCCTTTGAAGTGGCCGCCGATCTTTTGGAACGCGGTGCTCGTCAGCAAGAAATTATTAAACACATATTTAAAACTAAAAGTCTCGCTACACTCAAACTGTGGGGGCGAGTACTTTCCAAAATTCAATACGAACCCGCTCTGCGTTTAGTCTATTCAACTATCACCTTGCAGGATCTTGCCGAAACCGGAGCCAGCTCTGAGGATTCGGGTGGTATCATCGACGAATTAATGTCCAATGCTCCCGGTGCCGAAGTGGTGATGTTACTTAAGGAAAAAGAACCCGGTTTTGTTTCCGGAAGTTTCCGTGCACCCGGCCAATTGGCGGATGTGAATGACATTGCCAAAAGCATGAATGGAGGGGGGCACAAAAAAGCTGCCGGATTCCGCATTCATCAAAAAACCATGGAAGAAGCCTTGCAGTTTGCGCGTGAAAATATCGCGAATTACATGCTCCCCAAGCTTGGTCAGCCTCTTCAGCAGGTTCAGGCGGAGTCTATGGAAGAAGAGGATGGCATTCGACTTTTCCCGGGTCTCGTGACCACACCTCAACGCAGTGTTCCGACGCCAAGCCAGGGTGGGGAAGACATGCTTTTGCAAGATTTCCGCCAACGTTCCTCGGCGAAGCTCGAAGATGCCCCAGAGGGTACGAGTGTGTCCTCTCCAGATGCGCCGCTTCAAGACAAAACAGTTCATTTCTTTCAAGACAAAGACGGACAACCTTCGCCGCAGGCGAATCAAAGACCCGAAGGGCCAACGGTGGGTGATGTGTTATCCCAATTGGGACAATAGGGCTTCATCAAAGTCCACGTTACTCGTCACTCGAACAACATCCTCATCCATTTCGAGAGCTTCGTTGAGCTTGATGACCTTTTGAGCGGTTTCCAAATCGGAAAGAATCAACTCATCTTTGGGCTGCCAAACTAGCTCATCCCTTTCCACATGAAATCCGGCTTCCACGATTTTTTTCTTCATTTCATTCAATTGATCCGGGCCCCCGTAAACCTCATATTTCCCGTCCGCCAACACAAAATCCTCTGCACCTGCATCAATGAGCGTCAACTCCGTTTCATCACCGATTTTCCCTTTTGGATCAACCAGGAGAACTGCCTTTTTGGCAAATTTCCACATCACACTGCCCGAAGAGCCCAGTGTACCGTCGTTCTTTCCTAAAATCTTTCGAATATTCAAAAGGGCGCGATTTTTATTATCCGTGATCACATCGATTAAAAATCCACTACCGCCCGGCCCCATGGCTTCATAAGTGATTTCTTCAAAAACGGAACCTTCTTTATCTTCGCCCGTACCTTTCTTAATGGCACGTTCAATGTTCGAATTCGGTACATTCGCCGCCTTGGCGCGATCAATGGCCGTTCGTAGCATCGGGTTCATGACGGGATCACCCCCATTTTTCGCCGCAACCGCAATCATACGGGCATGCACTGTGAAAACTTTTCCACGTTCCGCGTCCACCACGGCTTTCCACCGTTTCATGTTTGCAAAGTGACTATGTCGTGCCATAGCCCATTTTTCCCACAGGCTTGAGGAAAGGTCAAGGGCTCCGATTCGATTAAACAGTCTGAATCGCTTTGGCTATGACTTGCGCAACCCCCGGTTCGAAAGGGCTGGGGATTATTTTTTCTGCGCTGGGAGAGGGCACGAGCGCAGCGAGTGCCTCGGCGGCTTTAAGGAACATTGCCTCTGTAAAAGTGTGAATGCGGGCGTCGAGGGCGCCGCGGAAAATGCCGGGGAATACCAGCACATTATTGAGTTGATTTTGGCTGTCGCTGCGTCCGGTGGCTACCACGGCGGCGCCTGCTTCTTTGGCTAATGCCTCGGAGATTTCCGGATCCGGATTTGCCATGGCAAATACAATAGGGCCGGCGTTCATACTTCGCACCATGTCTGCCGTCACGAGACCGGCTTTAGAAACCCCGATAAATACATCGGCGCCTTTCAAAATTTCTGCCAAGATTCCCCGCTGCTTCTGCGGATTCGTGTGCTGTGCGATCTCCTGTTTTGCGCTATTCATGTTTTCATTGCGGCCTTCGTAAATGGCGCCCACAGTATCTAAAATTACCAAGTTGCTAAACCCATATGCGTGCAGAAGCTGGGTGATGGCAATGCCGGCTGCGCCGGCCCCATTCACCACCACTTTGCAGTCTTTGGTACGCCCCGTTACCTTCAATGCATTGATGAGACCCGCCAAAACCACAATGGCGGTTCCATGTTGATCGTCATGAAATACAGGAATTTTAAGGCGCTCCTTCAGTCGCGCCTCCACTTCAAAACAACGCGGTGCCGAAATATCTTCCAAATTAATACCACCAAATCCTTCCGCCAGTGCGGCCACAATGTTCACAATTTCATCCGTGTTTTGAGTACTCAGCACGAGAGGGTAGGCATCAATTCCGGCAAATTCTTTGAACAAAAGCGCCTTACCTTCCATCACCGGGTATGCCGCCGCCGGACCGATATTTCCAAGCCCCAAGACCGCGCTTCCATCGCTTATCACAGCCACAGCATTTCCTTTAGGCGTGAGCTCGTACATCAAAGTCGGATCCTTGGCGAGCGCCAAAGAAACTGCTGCCACTCCGGGTGTGTACGCTTTGCTTAGTTCATCACGATTCGTAACTTTTACTTTTGCCACCACAGCTAATTTGCCCTTGTTTTGGCGGTGGAGTTCAAGAGCGGCATCATCAAATTGGCTCATCGGGAAGGTACAAGGTCAGCGGGAAGTTCAGTAGGTCCAACCGAAGTGGGGATTTCGCTTTCATCCACTTCATTATCTCCCTCAAAAACCTCCTCACTCCCATCCCCCGTATCATAAAGGTCGCCGAGAGAAGAATCGGTTTTGCCGTCTTCGGTAGAACAGCCTCCAAGTAAAAGTACAAGCAAGCTGAGTGAGTAAAGCAGTTTCATGGTCTTTAGGTTAGAAAGCGGAAGTCTCGCCGTCCTCAAGGTCGAGGATTACGTCGAAAGATCGCTCGTATTTTACCGTGACATTGGCGCTGGGGGAATAGTAATAATCCACAGGTCCCGTTCCCACGCCGATAGTATCGGTTTCGATGAGTTCCCAATCCGCCAACAAATCCATCATTTCAGCCCCCACGCCATCCACCTGTATGGCCTCGCGCAGCTCGGCCACCGTTTGCTCAATAGTCAGCTCGGAAGTGGTCGACGCATCGTACTCGATACTGGCCACCATAGTTTCGAAGAACCATTCCAAATAAGGGGAATAAGCTCCGTCTCCGCGTAGTGCCACGGCATGTAGAAGGCTGCCGTTGTCCAACATCACATACCATTCGCGATAGTAAATACCCGCATCATGATAAACCACCAAAGCTGCATAACCATTCACCGTGCTTTCCTCAGTTTCCCACAAAGTATTTTCCTTAATACTTGCGAATAAATCCGCACTGCTTTTCCCGTCAGAATTTGCGTAACGCGTCAAAAGTAACGTTGCTCCATTGTCGTACGGCGTCAGCAAACTCATTTGATCGTTCGCGCGGTCGAGTAAAAAGATCGCCCCCACGCCCTCTTGTTTATAGCCCCACGAAAAGGGAACTTTCATAGTGATATCCACTGTGGGGAATTCTTTGCGTTGCCAATTGGCCCCTTCATCAAATGCGTGTCCCAAACTCTCTGTTTCTTGGAAGCGATAAACCATTTCCGCTAAATTTGCACGAGTAATGGCTTCCTCCGGATGCCAAAGTCCGTCCGTTTGTGGCGGTTGAATATTCCACGTTTTAGCGTATGTCGCGTAGCCGCTAAACCACTCTGTCACCGGCGTGTCCAAAAAGGCCGCGCTCGTTGGCATGCTCGTTTCAAGCCCTGCGGCAGCAAGCAGCATTTTAATCGCCTCCGCTCGATTTACCGTTTGCTCGGGTTTGAAAGTTCCGTCGTCATAACCTTGAATAATCCCCAAACTCACCGCGGTGCTCACATAATCAAAAAACCAATCCCCTTCCGAAACATCACTGAATAGAATTCCCGCCGTGCTTTCGCCCGTCACTTCCACACCGGTTCCGAGCAAAATAATTTTCAACGCCTCCGCTCGATTCACCTCCTTTCCCGGCAGAAAAGTCCCATCCGCGTAGCCCTCCAAAATACCTTGTTCCACCAAACTCATGATGGCCGCATAGTGAGTATGGGCCGTACTTACATCACTAAAATCAGCCTGCGCCGAAGTCACAAAAACCACGAGACTAAGAACAAGGCTGGCGAGGAGTTTTTTCATAGGCCGCCATTATAGCCGAATCACTTGCAACTTGTCATGTCCACATAAGCAATTTGGATTCTCCCATCGGTGGTAAGAATACTGCCACCGGGGAGTCGTTCAAGGTTACAAACTTGAGTAGCTCCTTCCGCGGTCAACCTCGGCGTTTCGGTTGCCAAGAAATTTATTACGCTCTGGTGGGGGGCCGTTCCAGCCATGTGGACCACAGGATCAACGATTTGAGACTTAACCACTCCCACGACTTCCCGGTCTCCGTCCAAAAGGGGAGCCCCGGAAAGCCCCTGATCCCAGCACAGAGGTTTGCTGGGGATGTAAGCATCCTTTTCTAGAGGTTCCCTTTTCACATTAGTTGAGATGGGTTCCGGCAAAGTCATAAGCGTCCATGCTCGTCCGGCGGGATGTCCCATAGTTTGCACGGAACGAAGACCTGCCCGCTCTTTCAAAGGGGCGACCTTAAAAAAAGGAGCAGCCTCACTGTTTGGGAGTTGTAGAAGCGCTAAATCTAGATCGTCATCTTTCTTCAAAGTTCTTGCGCTTGCCAAGTAGACCTGAGTTTCCCCGGCCCCTTCAACCGGCCAAACAACCTTTGGTATCTCCCCGTCCTCCACACAGTGTGCCGCCGTTAAAACTCGATCGCCCTCTATTCTTGCACCCGAACAATAAAACTCCCCCGTTTCACCGACGAAACCCATAATTCGTGGGGCAATTTCTTGGTAAAGAGCCGTCTGTTCCTCACGGGAGGTGCCCCAGTTTCCCGGACAAATGGAATTGTTATTTAAAGTCGAAGCCGTCGCTTCGCAGGCCTTAAGAGTATTGCCTCGAGCCGCTTCATAGGCTTTAAGCCAAGCAGGACTCATTTGAGTTAGGTAATAATTGTGATTCACTCCTTCCACAGAGTCATCGGCGCCTTTATCTAAAAACAGTAGATTTTCTTCAGACCACAGCTCAGGCATTTCAGGCAAATAACTGACAGCTCGTACATGGACAGCGAGGTAGGGTGGGTCGCTCTCTGCTCCAGTCTGCTTTAAAATCCATGTGAAGCTCTGGAAGTCGGCAGGAGAGCTGCCCATCACTTGCATTACCCTTTGTTCTGTCTCGCCGGTATTACCTTCAATACACTGGATTAAACGAGCGTGCTCGGTCTCAGGTACTGCCTGCCCCCCGGGTTTTACTTCCGCCGTCAAAAAAACCGTCGCGGCAAGGACTAATAATGGTTTTAAAGACATATCGTCATTTAAAAGGACGAAATAATCCGTCATTTACGTCTTTTTGTCAATCAGACCGTCAGAACGAAATTTCTCCGGGCGTGTACGTATCCAAATTCTCTTTTCCGATGAGTTTCACCACCTCGTCCACCACTTTATTCATGGGTACGGCGCGTTGCACGCCTTTAGCCATATCACGCACAATGATGACTTTTTCTCGCACCTCGGTAGCACCCAAAATCAAACAATAGGGAACAGCAAATTTGTCGGCTAAACGGAGTTGAGCTTTCATACTTCCTTTTCCAAGCGCACCCACCGTTCGGACTCCACGTTCACGAAGTTCATCAATGAGCAGCAAACATTTTTTCTTCGCTTCATCTCCAAGTTGCGCCACGAAAATGTGCACCTCATCTTTGGAAGGCACTATCACACCGGCTGCCTTCATGTGCATAATCAAACGCTCAATTCCAAGAGCGAATCCAACACCCGGAGTAGGTTCTCCGCCCATCTGTTCCACGAGTCCATCGTAACGTCCGCCGCCGCCTACGGCATTTTGCCCGTGCGTTTCCTTGTCCCAGAATTCAAACACGGTCTGCGTGTAGTAATCGAGTCCACGCACGAGTTGATCGTTCTCCGTGTATTCAATTCCAACTTCCGTCAAAAATTCCTTCACAGTCTTATGAAAAGCCGCGTCTTCCTCACTACGATATTGATCAAACTTTGGAGCCAATTGCGCCAAAATTCGGCAGTCTTCAATCTTACAATCCAGTAAACGGAGAGGATTGCTCTGGAGACGTCGCTGGCAGTCTTCACACAAATTACGCTCTTTGCCCATGTAATAATTCACCAAGGCTTCCTTATATTTTGCGCGACTCTTTTGCGAACCGATATTGTTGAGCTGCAAAGTGAAGCGGTCTGCCACACCAAGGTCTTTAAAAAACTTCCACGCGAGAAAAATACATTGCACGTCCAACGCCGGATCGCTTTCCCCAATAATCTCCACCCCAATTTGCCAGAACATGCGGTAACGGCCCTTTTGAGGACGGTCGTAACGGAAATGAGGTTCGATGTAATAAAGTTCCACAGGTTGAGGCAACTCCTTCATTCCATGTTGAATATAAGAACGCACGGCACCCGCGGTTCCCTCCGGTTTCAAAGTGAGACTGCGCCCGCTGCGGTCCGTGAAAGTGTACATTTCTTTGGAAACAATATCCGTGTCTTCTCCAATACTGCGATCAAAAACCTCCGTGTACTCCAAAATAGGAGTGGTGATGCGGCGAAAACCGGCCTGACGACAACGATGACGAACCACTTTCTTAATAAAAGTGAAATATTCATGATCCCTCGGCAAAATATCGTGGATGCCCTGAGGGGTCTGCAGCTTCTGCATATCATCTGCCATAAGGAGAAGGGTCAAATAAAGGTTGACTTGAATTCTACCAGAATTTCAGGTTAGGGCAAGTGTAAATCAAAAATTCCTATGATATGCCGCAGAGGCAATCATGGCGGCGTTGTCCGTGCAATAACTCATTTGTTTGGGATAGCGGAAAACAGGCGGTTCGCTCAATTGTGCCAATTCTTTTTCGATTCGCTCACGCAAAAACTTGTTGGCGGAAACCCCACCGGTGAGATGAACTTCTTTTACCGGATGACTTCGCAGCACTCGCATCAGTTTTTTCACCAACGCGTCTGCGACGGCCTTTTGGAAACTCGCGGCGGTGTCATTCACAAAATTTTCGTCACTAAGGCGCCCCTCATTTTGCTGCACGTGATATAAAACAGCGGTCTTCAGTCCGGAAAAACTGAAATTATTTTCCTGGGGAAGGCCGATAGGAAATTCTACTGTGGGTTTTCCCAATGCAGCGTGAGTTTCTATAGCAGGTCCGCCCGGATAGCCCAGCCCCAGAAGTCGAGACACTTTATCAAAAGCTTCACCCGCGGAGTCATCCACACTTTCCGCTAAAAGTTTAAACCGACTGGGGCCCTCTATAAGAATCAATTCATTGTGTCCACCGGAAACCGTAAGCACTAAAATGGGATATTGCGGCAGAGTCTCGGTTTCGAGCCACGTGGAATACATATGTCCGTGAACATGATTCACCTCTATGAGCGGTTTGTCTTGAGCAAAAGCCAGTGCGCTCGCCGTGATTCGTCCCACAATCAATGAGCCGATGAGCCCGGGTTCCTTAGTTACCGCAATCGCGTCAATATTTTTCCAGGCCACTTCCGCTTCTTCCATCGCCTGTTTTAAAACCGGAATCATCACTTTAATGTGCTCCCGCGCCGCCACTTCGGGCACCACTCCACCCGTCTCCGCATGTTTGGCAATTTGCGAGGCTATAATATTCGACAAAACTTCACGGCCGTCTTTCACCACGGCAACCGAAGTTTCGTCACAGGAGGTTTCAATCGAGAGAATCAACATGGTCTGTTTATACCACAAAAATTCAGGTTTTTGTCAGGACTTTTGAAAATTAAGTCTTTATACTTCCCACGTTCCTTGATGATTTGTGACAAAAGGAGTACAATTGGAGTACATTTGTCACTAACCCTTAATCCATGTCTTCCGTACGCATGCAAACTCGCATTGATTTAAAACTTAAAAATGAAGCCGAAAGAATTCTTAAAGAACAAGGGTTTAAACCGGCGCAAGCGATCAATATTTTTTATATCGAAATCACCAGAAAGGGCGGATTTCCTTTTCTTCCAAGTGAAGTGCCCAACAAAAAACTTCGTAAAGCACTCGCCGAAGCGGAAAGGGGTATCGGCGTAAAAACCTATAAAAACAAAAAAGATTTCTTTGATTCCTTAAAAAAATTATAAATGCCATCACTTTCCACGCTACAGACAATCACTCCAATTTATTCGGATAGGATGTTATTATGAGGCACGAACACACCGCCCCATGCACCACTCCGCCACTCAAATCGTCAAAACTTTGCAAAATGCCGGGCATAAGGCTTATTTTGCGGGTGGTTGTGTGCGCGACATGTTGCTCAAAAAAGACCCCAAAGATTTCGACATCGCCACAAGTGCCTTGCCCGAACAAATTGAAGAGCTTTTCACCGACACTTATGCGGTGGGGAAGAATTTTGGCGTTATTCACGTGGTGGAAAACGGTCATACTTTTGAAATCGCCACATTTCGCAGCGACAGCGGTACCAGCGATGGTCGTCGTCCGGACGCGGTGATTTTTACGCATGCCGAAGAAGATGCCAAGCGTCGCGATTTCACGATTAACGGACTTTTTTACGATCCCATCGCAGATGAAATTCATGATTTTGTAGGCGGGCGCGACGATCTTAGTAATAAGCTCATTCGTTTTATTGGCGACCCGCATCAACGCATTTTGGAAGATCATTTGCGCATTATCCGAGCAATTCGTTTCAAAAATACATTGGGTTTTGGTTACCATCCGGACACCTATGCCGCGCTTAAAAAACATGCCCAACTTGCCGACAAAGTGAGCTGGGAACGCGTGCGCGACGAACTCAACAAAATCATTTTAGCCAAATCCGCCCCCGTGGCCTTTGAAGATATGCAAGACACGGAAGTTTTGCCTTATGTTTTACCCGAACTCGAAGCCTGCAAAGGCCTGGCTCAACCTATGCAATACCACCAAGAAGGGGATGTGTGGACTCATCTCATGAATGCACTTAAAGCGCTGCCCGAAGAGGCCGGGCTACTCGCACACTGGGCTGTGATTTTTCATGACATCGGTAAGCCGGAAACTTTTAAAATTGCCGAGCGCATTCGCTACGATCAGCACAGCGAAATTTCCGCAGAAATCGCCGAACGCATCATGCGTCGTCTGCGTTTTTCCCGCCACGATATTGAACACGTTACTTGGGTGGTGAAGCACCATTTTATGATGCAACAACTTCTCGACATGCCCGTCGGCCGTCAACGTCACTGGTTCCTCGATCCCCGTTTTCCCGACTTGCTGCTTTTATTTTATGCCGATGCCGCCGGCACCACGCCCAGCGATCTTTCCCTCTATTTTAAGGTTAAAAATGCTTATGAAGAATGTCTCACTCACTTCAAAGAAAGACCTAAGCCACTCTTAACAGGGGAGGAAATCATGGAAGCCACTGGTCTAAAAGCCGGTCCAGAAGTGGGCAAAATAGTGGACGAACTCATGGAAAAACAGCTCGGCCACGAGCTTCAGGACCCTCAACAGGCGCTGGAGTGGCTGCGGGGACAAGATCCTCCCAATCGAGACCATCAAAATATTTAGCCGCGATCTTACCTCGAGCCCGCCTCAATGCATCTCGGAATAGTTTCGCCGCTGCTCCGTGTGATGTTTTTGCTCTTTTGATGTGTTCACCCCTTCTACCAGGGGTTTCCGATTGCCTTAATTTAAGCTCGGTGACCGTTTCCATCACTGCAGTCCCCACCTTTTCACATACCGCGCTCAATTCTTGACCATTGACAATTGACTCGGGCGCTGCACTTAGAATTTCAGCCAATCGCCCGTGAAGAGATACGGAAAGGGCCGAAGTGAGACCTTTTAGACTCGCTGTTCTTGCAGAGCCTGTGTCGAGTCCACGGTCGACTTCCTTACGCCCATTATCCAATAAATCTAGAAGCTCTCGTCGAGGAATTGGGACATTAGGGTCTTTCATTTGATTTAATTAAAAGACAGAATTATAGAACATCTAAAATTCTGGTCAAGTAGAATATTTAATCACGAGTGAGCAACGCGATGTTTTCGATGTGGTAGGTCTGGGGGAACATATCGACGGGCTGAATGGCGCGGGTGGTGTAGCCTTTTTCCGCGAAGAGCTTTAGGTCACGGGCCAAAGTGCTTGGATTGCAAGAAACATATACGATTTTATCGGCCCGGAAGGCCGTGCACTGCTCGACCACGTTTCCTTCAAGTCCGGCACGAGGAGGATCCACAATCACCACTTGCGGTTTTTCTTTAAGACCTTCGAGGCACTGCTCTACGCCGCCAAGGTGGAAATTTACATTTGTGATGTTATTCCGCAGAGCGTTTCCACGGGCACTTTCCACCGCAGATTCGTTTATCTCAATGCCCACCACCTGCTTAGCCAAGTGCGCGCAAAACAGCCCGATAGTTCCGGTCCCACAGTACAAATCAAAGACCACTTCCTTCCCCGTGAGCCCCGCCATTTGCACCACATGAGAATAAAGCACCTCCGCCTGTTTGGTATTGGTTTGGAAGAAGGCCTGAGGAAGGATATCGAATTCTAATTTTTGCCCATTTTCCAGGAGCAAAATTTCGGTAAGACTAGCCTTGCCGGCGAGTAGATTTTCTTCAACCCATGTGGGCTGTCCGGGTACTCGATATACGCTATTCCAATACACCGACGTGATGCGCGGATCTCCGGCGAACAGAGCGCCAAAGGCGCTCCGATGATCAAAAACTTCCGTGGACGTAGTTAGAATCACCATTACTTCGCCCGTGTTTTTCCCTTCGCGAATAGTCAAAGTTCGCAGCAAACCTTCATGGGTGCGGCCGTTATAAACAGGGATGCGATGCGCGTTGGCAAAGTCGCGCACTTTTTTCACAATTTCCACCATTAGTTCCGACTGCAAAAAACATTCTTCCACATCGAACACTTCGTAATGATAGCTTGGAGGATAAAAACCCAGCATCGCTTTTCCATCCGCCGAAACGCCAAAAGAAAGTTCCATTTTGTTTCGATAAAGCCACGGCGATTCATTGGGAATAATCGGTTTTACCAAATCCGCAGAAAGCCCTCCGATTCGTTGGATAGTATCCTTCACCTGCTGCTCCTTAACTTTGCATTGGTCCGCATAATCCAAAAACTGCCACTTACAACCACCACACACTCCAAAGTGTTTACAGCGCGGCTGTATGCGCAAGGGAGAAGGCTGTAAGATTTTCAAAATCTTAGCTTCGCCGTACTTGCTTTTTACCCGTGTCATCAGAGCCGAAACGGTGTCACCGGGGGCGCTGCCCTCCACAAAAATTTTGAATCCTTCAATTTGTCCGATCCCGCTCCCTCCGTATACAAGAGAGTCAATTTTCAGTTCTACTTCCTGGTTTTTTTTGGGCTTCATGGGTGCGATTGTAGCAATTTGTGTAAGAAAAACCTAGCCCCTCACGTCATAAACTACGCAAGTTAATAACATTTTGTCTATGCTAGTACACGAACCGTTCGATCATCTGAATAACCGAGAAGAAGCCCCCTTTGTTGTGGATGCTACCGATGCTCCTGAGCCACGTGCCTTACTGGCCAAAATGGCAGAGGTGAATAAAACAGTGACTGAAACCGCTCAACCACAAAGGAAGGTCGAATCAAGGATGCCTCCGACATCTCCTTTCGATAGCCCCGAGCCTATGGGCGTTTTAAAGGCACTTGGTCTCGCTGCAACAGTAGCTATAGCTAGACCCAAAGAAAAATCTGAGCAGGCGGTACCTATTGCAGAAGCAGCACCCAAAAAGAAAGGGTGGTTTGTGCGCATTGCGGATAAAGTGGCTCAAACAGTAGACAAAGGATTCGAAAAACTTGGAAATTTCTTGGATCGTACACTTCCCGCCATATCCGTTGCTGCAGTGGCCGTTGTCCTTGGAGGAATGGGCTCTCACACGGAAGACTTTGCTAAAGTATCACGCATTTCAGAAAGCACCACGCAGAGCAGTGCCATGGTGGACACTCCCGCACCAGTTAAAGTGACTGCAATAACTCCAATAGCCACTCAGGTGGCAGTGCCCGATTCAGCAACGATCACCAATCAAACGCTCATAGAGAAACATGCTGAAATTGTTCAGCATGCGGGAGGTGAAAAGGCCCGTTACCTTCACAGTGAAGCTAGTCATCAACATTTCATTGCTCAGCTCGTAAAATTTGGTGGATTCACCACGATATTGAATCATCCCAAGGTGCGTGAAGCCAAAACCACCGCTCAAATGGTCAACTTGGTGGACCAATACTTCGGTGAAAAAGTAGCGGATCTTGTGGAGGCCAACGCAGCCGCTATGCACTTACCTGCTGGAGGGGTAGGCTGAGTGCATGCGTATTCAAATTCTTCAAATCGCAAAAACGAAAGAAACCGCTATCGCGGAGCTTGAAGCAGAATATGAAAAACGACTCGGCGCTTTTGCGCAAATAGAAAATTGTATCCTTCCGGCCGGTAAAAAAGATGAGAGAGAAGCAGCGCAGTTGGAAGAAAAAGAAGTTTTTTTTAAAAAACTCGATCGCGATTCTCGCATCATCGCTCTGGACGGGCGTGGCAAGCAATTGACCACGGAAGAATTCGCTGAGTTACTTCGTAAAGAACGCGACTTCGGCACCGGCCGCATCCAATTTCTCATCGGCGGCTCGCACGGGTTGCACCCGGACGTGCTCGCCGCCGCTCACCAAATTCTCTCGCTCTCAAAAATGACTTTCACTCACGAGATGGTTCGAGTATTTTTAAAGGAGCAAATCTATCGCGCCTTCACCATTCTCGCTGGTAAAAAATATCACAAATGAAGTTTCCCGCTCCCGCCCTCACGTTTGCAGCCCTGTTTTTCCTGTTTTTAACGGTGCTTACCATGTCGGCCCACTTTTTCAAATACCGCGCCGACCCTTTAGAAGCGAAATTTTTTCAAGAAGCTTGGCAAAAAAAAGAAGGCAGTGAAGTAATCTCGATTCTTTTCACGGGCGACATCATGCTCGATCGCTACGTTAACACTTTGCGTCAGCGAAATGGGGGAGACTTTCCGTTCACCTACATGCCGGAAATAATTTCCACCATTGAGTCCGCGCTGGATGTGGATGAACTTGATCTCGTGGTCGGTAACCTCGAAGGTCCCATCACCGATTCCGCTTACATCAACAACGGCACTGCGTTGATTTTTAATTTTAAGCCGGATGTCGTGGATTTGCTCAAAAACGCAGGCTTTACAACGTTCAGTATGGCCAATAACCATGCGCTCGACATGGGTAAATCCGGACCTCAACAAACCCATGACTACTTAACCGCCGCCGGCATTGAAGCCTTTGGTCACCCCGACATTCCCAATGGAGAATACAGTTTCATCACTTACGATTTTTCCGGCACCACTCTTGGATTTTTGGGGCTCAATGATGCCGTGATTCGTCTGGATACCGATGCGGCTATCGCCAAAATTAAAGAGGTGAATCCACTCGTGGACTACCTAATTGTTGGCGTGCACTGGGGTTGGGAATACGAAACTACCGCGCGTGAAAGTGTGGTCGCAAAGGCTCATGCTTTTGTGGACAACGGAGCCGATTTTATTTGGGGCAATCACCCGCATGTGGTCCAAAATCACGAGGAATACAATGGCGTTCCAATCTATTATTCTCTCGGTAATTTCGTCTTCGATCAGTATTTTTCCGATGAAGTGCGTGAGGGGCTCGTGCTGGGTCTAAAAATTCAAGATGGTCAGCTTACCGTGGTGGAGCAAATGGTGGACTTGGTGAACGGTGCGGAACCAAAACCGCGACCGTAGCTCGTTGTTTAAGAACCCGAAACGTGCTATAATTTAAAGATTTATTCAACCTAAAAACATGAAAATCCATTTCTTCGGTGCTGATCGGGAAGTAACCGGATCTCGTCACCTTTTGGAGGTGAATGGAAAAAAAATCCTACTCGACTGTGGAATGTTCCAAGGAAGACGCAGCGAAGAACGCGATAAAAATAAGAATTTCGGTTTTGATCCCAAAGAAGTAGACGCGGTAATTTTGTCCCACTCCCATATTGATCACTGTGGGGCCCTTCCTAACCTGGTAAAACAAGGATTTAACGGTCCTATTTACTGTACGAAACCCACGGTGGACTTGCTTGCCTACATGCTTCGCGATTCCGCTTTTATTCAAGAAAAGGAAGTTGAATATCTCAATGAAAAAAAGAAAGAATCAGGGGAGGATTTGATCGAACCTCTCTATACCACTGAGGACGTAGAAAAAACTTTGCCTCTGGCAAAAGGAGTGAAATACGACTCCTGTATGAACCTTTTTGATGATCCTGACATCATGCTCTGCTTCCGCGAGGCCGGACATATTCTTGGCTCCGCCATCACGGTGCTCACCATTAAAGACCACGACGACGGAAAGGTTAAACGATTTACGTTCACGGGCGATATAGGTCGTAACAACATGCCACTCATTCGTAATCCGTATCAGGTAGAGCAAACCGAATATTTGCTGATGGAATCCACTTATGGAAATCGTCTGCATGAATCCATTTTGGAAGCGGAGAAAGACCTCGCCAAAATTGTAAAAGACACCGCAGCCCGCGGAGGGAAAATTCTCATTCCGGCCTTCTCTCTGGGGCGCACGCAAGAGATTATTTATTCCCTGCATAAACTCATTGATGAGCAAAAAATTCCCGAGCTCCCCATCTACGTGGATTCGCCACTTTCAGTAAATCTCACGGAAGTATTTCGTCAGAACTTGGGCGTGCTGGATGAAGAAACGCAAAAACTTTTTCTCAATTCCAAGGACGATCCTTTCAGTTTTGCGCAACTTCATTACATTCAATCCGTTGAAGAATCCAAGGCGCTCAATAACCACAACGGACCCTGCGTCATCGTGTCATCCTCAGGAATGTGTGAGCACGGACGTATTCTCCATCACCTAAAAAACTCCATCGAAGACCACCGCAATACCCTTATTATCGTTGGTTTCCAGGCCCAAAACACACTCGGACGCAAAATCATTGAAAAAGAAAGTCCGGTGAACATTTTTGGAAAGCCTTATGAGGTGAAACTGGAAGTTAAAATTATGAATGCCTATTCCGCCCATGCGGATCGAAGCGACTTGCTCGACTACGCCATAAAAATCCAAGGCCTCCAAAAACTTATCTTGGTGCACGGGGAGGAACAAGCTGCCGAAGAACTCAAGGTGGCCATGCTTGGCAACGGAATTAAAGAAGTTATTGTTCCTTCGTTTGGAGATACGCTTGTGCTCTAAGCAGGCCAATCGTTGTGAATCCATCGCGAAGATCACCTTTTTCCGAAAGCTCAATAGCCTCCTTTAAGGGAAGCCACACGGTCGTAAGTTTTTCGTCTTTCATCGGAGCATTTTGCCCCACCGTAAGTTTTCTTGCCAAAAATAAGCAATTCTGCTGATCCATTTTTGAAGCATCCATTTGATAGGATCCGAGCAGAGTCCATTCCTCCGCGCTCACACCCGCTTCTTCTTGTAGCTCTCGCTTAGCACTTTCTAAAGGTGTCTCTCCTTCCTCCGCCATACCTGCCGGAATTTCCCAATGATATTGTTTAACCGGGTAGCGCCACTGGCCCACCAATGCAACTTCTCCCTTTTCATTCAGTGCCACAATGCCAACGCTGTCATCCACTTTCATGTAACTGTAGTCCTTTATTACCTCGCGGATCTTTACCATGTCCTTATAAAACTTTACATAGGGCCGCTCATGCAGCAGCTCGGAAGAAAGTGTGAAATAAGGATTAGCACCTTGTGGAAGAGACATGACATTAGTGTACACAAATCTTATTAAAAGGCACTTGCGAAATTTAGCGAATCGTGATACAATAACATGATGATCTTTGAAAATTCAATTGAAACTTAGTGCACACAGGGTAGTAAATAAGACCCTTAACAAGTCTGTTTCCTGCCCGTTGCGCCCTAAGTTTCTAATCGCTAAGTAAGCCTGGATGGATGGTTCTTCCCAAAGTGCCATTGGCCACTATCACCTCGTTTGAAGCGGGTTTAAGTACTTCAAGAGAAGGAATAGACAGATACCTTTTTCTGGCCGGTTTACCCTTTCGGGGGTCGATCAACAGATTAAGTAAAAGCTCAGTCACAGCAATGTCCTGCACTTTACTCCAAGCTCTCACCTGATGCTGAAAGACGGTTAGAAACATATTTAGGGCGATTTTTGTTTATTGGCTTAACTGGCAGCAGGGATTGCTTTTTTAGATTTCAAAAAGAAGAAAAGAATCACAGAGGCCGTTACCACGGGTGAGAACCATTCGGGGACATCCACGCCAAAGCTATCCGCAAGCATCACGCCTCCCAGGATCAAAATTGAATACATCGCACCGTTTTTAAGATAGATGTATTTTTTGATACGTTCAATATTCCCAACGGTGAGTTGGCGAACCACCACCGCTCCGAGCCCGTTTCCAAGTAAAATCAGCGGCACGGAAAGGGTGAAGGCGAAAGCTCCCAAGACCCCGTCAATGGAAAAGGTGGAATCAATCACTTCCAGATACAAAATCTTGCTGATATCAGACATGCCTCCTCTTTGTAACATATTTACCTCGGCTTTTTCAGCATTCTCTTTGAATCCGTGCGTGATGAAGAAAGCGGTTGAGCCCACCACTGCGCCAAAGGCCATAGTTGGGTTGATTTGTAGACAGTGCCAAACAATGGCGGAGAGCAAAATAGAGACTACTGCGTAAAACCACACTCCTTGAGAGTGAAAGAATTTCTCTCCGCGAAGTCCGTAATTTTTCGGTTCCAAAAACAGCCAGTGAAAAAACAGGAAAAGAAGAAATACACCCCCTCCATTGAGCAAAATCGGCGCCGAGGATTCAATGGCTTCAATAACTGCGGGATCGCTGCTGAATGTCGCGGTAAGTGAACCAATGAACCCAAGCTCCGGCGCCGTAAAAAACACGATCAGCCAAGGTAAAAGTCCGCGAACCGCAAAAACCGCGAACAAAATTCCCCACAGCAAAAACCATCGTCGAGCTCTAGCGCTCATGGTATTCAGCACCTCGGCATTAATAATGGCATTGTCGATACTGCTAACCGTTTCGAACAAACAGAGCCCGCCAACAATGAGAAGCATCGATAACCAATCCATGAAGATAGGTTACTCAACACAAGCGCCCACGTCCAGTACGAGAAAAAGCTCAGGTTGACAAAATAGACAAATTGGTGCTAAACTCGACCCATCTAACCTTATACTTTACATTATTTTAACATGACAGAAGCAAACGGAAGGAATGGAGCAACCTTTGAAACACTTAGGGATGGGATGTTAGCTCTGGAGAAAGGACCCAAAGTATTCCCTTTTAATGGGAGGGAGACGGTGATGAAAGTACTCGACGCCCCCTCAGCAGCTGAGGCTCTCAAAGGTGGGACAAAAGAATACACGCGTCGCGCGGTAAGTTTTTCCGGACTTGACGATCAAGGAAATCTTGAAGTAGTCGTTCAAGCCAGCCATACTCCAGAACTTGTTGACACGACTCAAGGGGGTTCAACGTCAAACACTGTTCCGGAAACCATCAGAATTAACCTTTCAGGGGAATCTGCAGTCGGAAACAATGCGGTAGATGTGACTAGTGATAGCTCTCACAAAGCGGAGCTTGGCAAACATATACTAGCCCTGCACGCCCTACTTCAAGCTGCATTAAATTCCCCGGCTGTTGCAGGTGGAGGTATCAGGGAAATGATCAAATAAATTTTCTAATCCAAATATATGACAAGACCCGACGAATATCCTGACGCTTCAATCGAATCACTGCTTCTGTCGCCAGCAGCAGCTGCTAGAGAAACAGAGAGAAAGCAAAGGGAAAAAGGAGCAGACGGGAGGGAGGTTCTTGAAGTATTGGCCATATTGAGAGAGAAAGCAGGACGTGAACTAAAAAGAAACCGGGACCTTCGAGAACGGCGAGAAAGGCAAGCCCAAGACAGAGACTAAAAAACTCGTCTTCGACGAGGATGGAGCTGCACTTTTGTGGTATAATATTCAGATCAATAGGCCTCATCAATTGGAAACCAAATTACAATTCGATCAACCTCCCATGTCATTTGAAGTTCTTGAGACTGAAAAAGCCGCGGAAACGATCGTCTATCAGAACTTGCTAGAAGTAAGATTGAGTGTTGTGCATAATATGCTCGCGCCGAGCACAGGAGAGGAAAGTCTTGATGAAGATTATCCCGAGGGTAGCCTTCAGCTATTTCGAAGGAGTCCAGACAATTTTTATGCTGCACACTATTCCTACACTGGAAGGGGAAGGGAATATATTGTAGATGAAAAAATTTATCCGTCTGAGATGGTGGACTTTGAGGAATTGAAGGGCAAAGTTGTTTTAGATTTGCACTGTGGCAATGGAAAGCTTGTAGATGAGATGAGAAATGCAGGTATTGAAGCGTTTGGAATTGATTTATATCTTCCACCTCATAGAAGGGAATTGCGATATTTAGTTCAGGCTATTTTTGAGGAAAGTCACCCCTCAGCTAATCAGTTTGACGTAATTTATTCGACCTATGGGAATCTTTTCTTTCACACTGATTTAGAAAAAAGCATCGTGACGCTTGGCATTGTTCATAAGATACTGAAGCAAGGCGGTGTACTTAGAGTGTCTCCTGTGAAACGAGGTGAACTTGAAGATGCTTTAAAATACGTTCCAGGGCTGGTCATGCAGCCCATATTTTATGGTTGGGATGGCAAAGAATATGCTGAGCTTAGAAAAACTGCCTAGCCCGAAAGGAGTCATTAAGCATCAACGAAATTGACGAAGAAATTTTGGCATAGTGGGCAACACTAATGAGCCCACAAAAACCCCTAGAGGGGGGGGCTTCTTTAATTGGAGCTGCCTCTATGAAGAGGTTCGGACTTATTTTAAAGGTTCTGGAAGCTAGCTTCCAGCGATTTTTTGCTGAACCCTGCGCCAGCGCGCGTTGAAAGGGGGCAACGCACGCTGGCGCACCCAAGCACTCCTCCTCGCGCCGCCCGAAAGGGGGCGGGCGGCCCGCAATGGGGCTTTGTGAAAATTCAATATGGGAAAGGACGGGCAGGCAAAAATTCCTCTCCCTGACCCCCTCCTTTTTGCCTGCCCGCATCAAAGAGGTGCCGTTTTCGGGGCGGAATTAGAGTGGGTTATTTCTTTTTCAGCTCTGAAATAACAAAATCAATCCAATTTTGATACCAATACCATTGTTTTGAAACTTGCGCTCCATATTCTTTATTTTTGTTTTTACCATCATGCTTTTTCCAAAATTGAGTATGCTGATGCATCCCAAAATCTTTGAAGCCAGCTCCTCGGACATTATTTATTACCTCAGTAGGTAAAAATTTTGGCTTTTCTCTATCTTCTTTTACCCAATATTCTTTAGAAATCTTTTTTGCTTGAGGAGATTTGGGGTCAAGGAACTCTATTACTCTATCAGCTTGTCCCTTTCTTTTTGCATTAACTTTTACAAAAAGCAGTCTATAAGAGAATCTATCATTTTTAATTTCTGGGTCTGTTAATTCATTATCAAAGTTTGCTATATAGGTTTGGGTACTTTTAGGGATCAGACTCTCCTTGTCCTTTATGATTTGAGCTTGATCATAGTCAAGTTCGGCGAACTGAATACTTAGAGCTAGATAATTATCAAGAGCGTATCTCTCCCCATGTAATTTTTTAAGGTAATAATTGTAGTTTAAAGCACATGCTTGGTACCTTCCTGACAAATAGGAGTCCAAACCAACCGCTTTTTTATGTTCAATCTGGTTTCTTAATCCAATTAAGAACTTGAGATTATTTATTGTGTGTTTGTCTAACGGACATTCATCCACCGTGATACATTCCATCAATTCCCAATATTTTATTGTTCCATCTGAATTTCTTTTGTATTTTTTTCGCTTATTTGGAATTATGTAATATTTATAGTCAATCTTTTTATCTCGATAATAGGCATGAAGTAAATACGTCCATGCAATCACAAAAAGCACTATAAACGATTCCGATTTAAAAGACGTTAAAGGATTGTTATAAATTTGAACGGCTGATAATGCTGCCTCCTTAGATTTTAGTATCAGCTCAATTCTTTCTGAAAATATTTTTCGATTATGTCTCATTCTTTCTAACTATTAATTTTTCAATCGCATCCTTCAAGACCATAGTCGCCTTACAGTCATCCTCGTTATAGAGCAATATTCTCTCCAAAATTTTACCATCACCGGTTTTCAAATATTCGTTAAACCATTGAATAGATAAAGCTCCCGAAGGTGTTTCATCTCGCCACTTGAATCCTAAAAATGTGGCAAGTGCTTTGAGCGAGTAACTCCCAACCGGCCAGTCTGTTTGTCCTTGAACTATTTTGTATAAATCAATTACATTCGGATTGTCGAAAAATGTCTCAACCTCTTCCATCGAAATAACATCTGGGTACTGCTCCTGTAATTTCTTGTACTTTGTTTTTTCGTGGTGAGAGTAATAATAAACAGCAAAATCGTCTTTGGGTAGCGACTTTATGTATTTCCAAAAATTTGCCCAAGCCTCTTTTTCAGCTTCATTACTAAACTCTTTGGCTGTGAAATGTAAAAATTTTTCATTATTGCCATGACGCTCATAAACACCGTGCATATAAACAAAATCTTGAGTTGGGTCGTCCTCAATATCAAAAAATAACTCGTAGTTTACTACCGGAAACGCTATCGGCTCGTAAATAACCGGCTTTTTGGTGTTTATCAAAATGTTTGCTCTTCTCAGATATTTGCTGAGACTTTTTTCGGCTAGTCCTTTAAGGAAGTTTTTGTCTTTTTTCTTTTCCTTAAGAAGGTTCTCTACATCAATATCCAAAAAATCTTCGATTCTTTCTACAAGTAAATCTTCATTTATTACATCACGAACACTGCGGCCGAGATAGAAAATATTCGATAAATCTTGATTCTCATCGCACCACTTTTTGCAACTGGTATACCAAGGGCAAAGCTTACAAACACCCGCCATCGCCGGTTTATTTTTATCTTCATTCTTCATTAAAAACTCGACATGCTTTTTGATCTGTTCATAAAACTCCCACCAAGTTTGAGGTGTTCTTGGCCCGCGTGACGCAGCCAAATCATAATCAACCTCGTTGCCATGAATATCGATAATTTTGCCGCTTTTTAGCTTTGAAAATCCCAAAATGTTCAAAAGTTCAGTATACAAACAAAGCTGAACTGCATAATGCTTTTTTGGTTTTCCTTCCTCCCCTTCGTCCTCATCGACTCCCTCCATTCCGCTGCCGGATTTAATATCGATCGCCATGTAATTTCCATCGGAGAGGCGTTTAAGTAAGTCGGGGATTCCAAGTAAATTTCCATGCATCAAAACACCCTGATATATGAGAGGAATTTCCGATTTCATCGCCTCTATTGTTTTGTGAAATCGCTCATCCAGCGAGCCATCTGACATATCAGCAATTAAACCAAGTTTACCCACAATTTTTTCTTCATGCTGTACCCCTTTTTGCCAAAGTAACTCTATGAAAGGATTAGTTTCTTGAATTTTTTCCTCTTGAGGCCCATAAATATCCCGCCAGACGCGGTGTTTACATTGAAGATAGTCGTAGAGTTTTGAAGCAGTTATGTGCATAAGCCAAGGAATATATTTTAAGCCTTCTTGCGTGTCGTTCGTCTTTGAGAGAGTTTCATCCAAATTTGTCTCAACATATTTATTTCAATCCTAGATAGACCAAGACCATGAATTAGGAGAATATCATCAGAGTAATCTAGTGCTGCTTCCATGCCATCTTTTTTAATAATCTGATTCATTTTATCAACATCAAAACTTTCCTCTTGAAGATATGGAATTAAAAGATTTTCCGCTTCACTAGGCTCTAGCTCAAGTACACCACCGCCATAACTACGCCCCATGATTTCACTGAAGGCAAATGTCAGTGAATTATGAAAGGAAGCAACAAGCTTAGATTTATCAACGGAATCTTTAAAATAAACTCGATGAATAGTATCGGTTGGCACTGTATTGGCCTTATTTAATATTAATCTTGGGCCAATATGAATTTGACGGAACAATAAAGCTTCGGGAACCCCTACGGATGGAACAGAGTGCCACATTTTCCTTATTCTACATTTATAACCTTCTGGAACAGCATTATTAATGCCAACCTGTAAATATTCCTTCACACCTACAGGAGTTGCATCATCTACAGGGATATCATATGAAAAAAGATAGCATAAGCCATTATTACCATTTAATTTTTCCCAATCTTTTTTCGTAAAGTGTATCCCAGTACTAAATTGAGCACTTCGACCAACAAGCGGTACAACATGAGATTGTAGTTTATATTTATCCACCATTTCACCGTTCACTACAAAAAAATTGTTATTACCAGTGACAACACCGACATCAACTTCCAGAAGATTTCCTAACCTTGAAATTTTCCTATGCTTCCTGAGCTTACGAAGCAATAAAATCTCTTTTTGTGTTAAGTAGTATTGCGTCCACTTATCAGTATTGTGATCAATAGGTTTAAATTTAGCAGGACTTTTTATATCAGCAAGTGGAGGTAATTCACCAATATCTGATAACTCTACAAAATTTATGCCCTTTGGAGTTGTATTACTCTTGTCACAAAGAAGCAGCACTACCTCTTGTTGTATCCCTTGAAATGCTAATTTCTTAAAAGATACTATGGTGATTGATTGGAAAAAATTACTAAGAAAAACACGAGTTTCTGCAGCATACGTTACCTGTAGTAATTCAGCAGGAATAACCATTGCAAGTTTTCCATTTTCTTTTAAATGAAAAATACTTACTAACAAAAAGAAAAGCCAAGCATTGGTTAACTTATTAGGGTGAAAACCATTTTTAGAAAGTATCTCAAATGCTATCTTTCTCTGCTCTTCGGGGAAATTTTGATAGCGAATAAATGGCGGATTGCCAACAATTAAATCAAACTTTTTATCTTTCAATGGCCCTTCAATAGCAGAAAAAAAATCTCCGCAAATCAAATTGAACTTCTCTGGGTTATATTTAGAAGCCTTTAAAGAATGTTTGACCTTTGCCACCTCCTGCTCAAACAATTCAACGCCAAAGATACTCTTTGCAACAACATCCCTAGAAACTCCTCGTCTTGATAGCTCTTTTGCAATAGGAAGAATAAATGCACCATCGCCCATACTAGGCTCCAAAACTGTCCTACTCTCCTCTGAGCCATTAAGTGCCCATAGTGTGAGAAATTTAGCAATTTCTGGTGGCGTGTAATATCCACCACGAAGCTTATTGTTCATCTCCATTTTCTTCATCATTTTCGATTATTAAATTATCGTGAATAACGCCATAAAACTCAGACAAAATTTTATCTGCTTCAAGCTTCAAATACCTTTTTTGCCGTAAAAGTTCAGTAGCCTGATGAGGCGTAGTACCAAGCTCTTTGTTTAACTCAACTATTTTCATCCAATGTTCGGTAACCTTTTTAACAGCCTTTTTATCATCAAGACTAACTGGAATTTTTACAGGAAATCCTTCTATAAATTGTTTACCAAAAGAATAATATCCTCCTCGGAATACACTGCTCCGTAACTTAACCCATTTATCAAAAATTGGATGATTGAGCAAAGCTATCAAGAAAAATATATCATTCCCTGAACGTGGTCTGACGCCATAATAAGGCCCATTTCCTCCTCCACTAAAAAAGACATTGTTACCATCAAAAGCTACACATGCATGTAGCGCCGGATTTTTGATAATTAATTTCTCTGTACCAAACTTATTTAGACTCTGAGATCTTCCAAATTGATACCAGTTCTCTTCTGCATTTGGCATATTCCTTGCTTTCAATTTTTCTCTATAACGAGACAAATATTCATAAGCATGAGGATACTTTGTTTTAAGCTCATTTTCAGTTAACAATGTACTTTCGCCATCTTTTTGTTCATAAGGAAATATTAACTGCTTATTCGAGACTGTTGAGCGAAAAGGTGAGATGGTTTGATCTAAAATAGACCCCTTCAATATTCCCTTTTCGACTTTGCCACTTAGCCCATTGGAATGAGTAAAGTAGATAAACTTAGCATCCTCGCTTTCTGGATTTAAGAAGAAGATTTTATCTGCGCTTGTTTGAATTCCTACAAAAATCTCTGCGATATCTGACAATTTATTTTTACAAACATTTTCGATTTGCGCGATAATCTCTTTCTCTCTCTTACTTGGGAAGACCCATGGGCCTTCCCCTAAGGCTTCAGATGATATATCAATCATTGATTCTTTCGCTGGAGCAGCTCTCCATTTAGCCAAATTAGACACCTTTTCAAATGCAAAAGTAGGATTTTCATTATTCTGTAGAATAATTATGCAAGTATACGTTGTAGCCTGCGAACCAAAAACTTGATTGGCACCGAAATGAATCAATTCTTTCAGAATTTTGTTATTTGCAACTACTCCTCTTAAAGCCTCCCCAGCTTTTGTTGACATGAATTTATGTGGAACAATAAAGCCCAGGCATCCTTTCTTTGCAAGTAAAGAAATAGCTCTTTCAAAAAATAATTGATATTTATCGAAATTGTTCGCATGAGAAGACAAATATGGAGCATACTTACTTTGATAATATCCAACCTCCTGTGGTGAGTAGTGGACCATATTCTGTATCTTAGTGTAAGGAGGATTGCCAACAATTACATCAAAACCTCCATTAGAGAATACCTCCGGAAAAGCTGTATTCCATTCAAATGGCTTTACAAGGGATAATTCAAGGTGCTCTAGTTTAGAAATGCCTCTGTAAGAAAAATATTTACCGTCAACAATGCTGTTCCCACAAAGAATTGTAGCCTCAAGGGAAGGGAGAACTTTTTTCTTATTCTTAGCTGTCGTTTCTATCTCAGGAGAAGAAACATCTTCAAGTAATTTTAACAATAAACTAAATTTTGTAACCTCAACTGCTCGCTCATCAATGTCGACACCAAATATCTGGTTCTGCAATATTTCCTTTTTCGCTTCTAATGTAAGATGCTCATCCCCATAATCATCTTTCCGCACTTTATCTTTTTTATGATTTTTTAGATAAAACTCCAGAGAATGTGCAAGTAGATAAGAATACGCCTCAAGTAAAAAAACTCCTGAACCACAAGCAATATCAATGATTCTAATATGCTCTAGCTCTTCGGGGCTTGAAATCCTATTTTCGACTGTCCTATGGACTATTTCCCTAACTATAAAAGAAGGCGTTGTATAAACGCCATTCGCTATTTTAACTTCAGGCTTATATTCGATATTAATCTCCCGTTTTTTTCCTATAACAATTATTTTTGCGAGAAACTGCTCATAAATATCACCAAGTATCTTAGGATCGACAACTGAAAATGCATAAGGACTGTTTGGATAATACAAGTCTGTAACTATCTCAATTAAGACATCATTCGATAAGATAACAGAAGGAGTAAGTTTATCCTTAATAAAATCAAAAAGTCCTGAATTATATTTCTTATCTGCATCATAAAAATGTTGCAGCAACTCTTTAACTGCATTTTGCTTATCAAGTGCCTGCAAAGTGCCATATTTTTCAAGATTTCTATCTTCACAAATGCGCAAAAAAACAATTCTATTAATAAAAACTTGAATTAAGTAATTCAACTCTTCTGCTGAAATTGCTGGATTATTTTTACTTATGTCGTTAGCCAATAAAATTCTCCACTTTTCAATTTGATCCAAAAAATAGCTATCAAATGACAAACGCCCTCTTCTCTCATCTGCTGGCGTAACGAAGACTTTATCAAAATGACCGCTTAAAACAGCTTCCTTTGAAAGTAAAGAATATATTTCCTCAAAACACGAAACATATTGCTTATAATGGAACTCGTGGATCTTCGATATGCGCACATCGTCCTTTTCTGAAGGTGCAGTAACGGTTTCATAAATAACCAAATTCCTGAAATTTGAAAGCACGGAAATAGAGAGACCAGCGCTCCAGCCATATCGACGAGCTTGGTAAACTGATGATTTTGAGGAGAGTACATCAACGGAAGGTCTCTTTGCTTCCAAAAAGAATTTTCTTTCTCCGTTTAAACGAAATTCATAATCGGGTTTTTGATTTTTATCTTCTTCGGAAACATTAGCCTCAAGAACGACTTCTCGAAATGGCTTTGAAAAACCTTTTGAGTTTAAAATATCCCAACCTAATAATTGAAAAAACTCATTAAGAAACTCTGTTCTAAGTTCCGTCTCATTATAAGACGAGCCAGAAGCAACATATTGACTCTCATTTTCTTCGAAACGAGATACAAGAGATTTAAGTTTTACTACAATGTCGCTATTCATAAATAAACTTTAATTTTCTCGGATAAGGCCAACTTTTTTGCCAACAATTTGGCAATTCCCAAGCTGGAGGGTGTAAATTTGATAGTTAGGATTGGCTGGTTTTACAGTAACGTGCCTTTTTTCTTTGATGACCTCTTTAAGCGTTACCTTCCAGTTTTCATCTGCAATTACAACTATATCACCATTATCAAAATCTGTTTGCTCCCGAATCAGCACCAAATCCCCATCCAAAATTCCTCTTTCGATCATGCTGTCACCTTTCACTTTCAAGAAATAATGCCTTTTACGATCTTTTCTCAACATAGATTTTGGAATTTCTTTTATTTCTGGTTCGCTCTCTTGTAAGGCTTCCGCTGGACCACCAGCCGGAACAGTGCCGAGGATAGGAATTTCAACAACATCCTCTCGTTTCAGGGGTTCAATACCGCGAGCAACCCCGGAACTTTTTTTTAAAAATCCTTTTTCTGCTAGTTGGTTAACATGGAATTGAGCGGTCGAGTGCGAAGTAAACTCCATGGCTTTTTGAATCTCCTTCAGGGAAGGTCCATAGCCATGTTTTTTACTAAAAGACTGTACGAAGTCTAGTACCTCCTTCTGTTTCTTTGTTAAAAGACCGCCTATAATCATAGAAAAATAATTTACTTGACGCTGGAATTATATTTTGTAAGAATGTATTCGTCAACTGTAAATTTATAGTAATCTATAACTTATCAAACCTATGAAAAAAGTATTTCTATCCTCCATTAAAGCGCAGGATTTATGGAAAGTTCAAACGTCCGGTACGAGAAAAGCGGCTGGCCTATTTGATACCAAAGCCGAAGCTCTAAAAAGAGCAATCGAATTGGCCAAAAATCAAAACGCCGAACTGATAGTCAAAAAAGAGGATGGAACATTCCAATATCGTAACTCATACGGCCATGATCCATTCCCACCAAAAGGATGATAAAAAACAAAATTTTAACCGCCCCGAAAACGGCACCTCTTTGATGCGGGCAGGCAAAAAGGAGGGGGTCAGGGAGAGGAATTTTTGCCTGCCCGTCCTTTCCCATATTGAATTTTCACAAAGCCCCATTGCGGGCCGCCCGCCCCCTTTCGGGCGGCGCGAGGAGGAGTGCTTGGGTGCGCCAGCGTGCGTTGCCCCCTTTCAACGCGCGCTGGCGCAGGGTTCAGCAAAAAATCGCTGGAAGCTAGCTTCCAGAACCTTTAAAATAAGTCCGAACCTCTTCATAGAGGCAGCTCCAAACGGAAAATTCAAACTTTTTTGCGGCGGCTGCCCACGGAAAACCCAATTCCACGGCGGCTTTTTGGCCGATGACGTGGAAGTTCGCCGCGCGGAGCGCGGAATAAAACCGAATGGTAAAATAAACAGAATACCATTCGGTTTTATAGCCAATTTTTTGCTTTTTGCCGAAGGCAAAACTTCTAAATTTCCAGTTAAAGAAAGCGACAATTTTCCGTGCGAAGCACGGCTTTGCCCAAAAGCGATAACCAATAAAGCCCTATGAAGTATTTTATCTATGCCAGAAAATCAACGGATGAAGATGACCGCCAAGTTCTTTCTATTGAAGGACAAGTGACGGAACTACGAGAATTTGCGACAAAAGAAAAACTGGAAGTCATTGATGAATTTATAGAAAGTAAAACGGCAAAAGTTCCGGGACGACCAGTTTTTAACAAAATGATTTCGCAAATTGAACTTGGCGGTCATTCGGATAGCATAGGAATTTTAGCGTGGCATCCTGACAGGTTAGCGAGAAATAGCGTGGATGGAGGGAGAATCATTTATATGATAGACGAAGCAAAAATAGGAACGCTAAAATTCCCTACCTTTTGGTTTGATAGCACACCTCAAGGTAAGTTCATGCTCAATATCGCTTTTGGGCAAAGTAAATATTACATCGATAACCTCTCGGAAAACATTAAACGTGGCATACGCCAAAAGTTAAGACGCGGCGAACTGCCCGGACTGGCTCCAGTAGGATATTTGAACGAATTGAGACACCACACCATCGTTAAAGACCCAGAAAGATGGAAAGCAGTTCGCACGCTCTTTCAGGCGTATGCCACCGGAGAATCTACGCTGGAAAATTTACAAAAATTGTCGCTTTCTTTGGGCTTGGTGAGCCGACGTACTAATGATGCTTTGGTGCTCTCAAGAATTGAAGGTATGTTACAAAATCCATTCTATTATGGAGTTATTACAAGAAAGGGCGAAGCCTATCATGGAAGCCATGAACCGATAATCTCAAAGCAACTTTTTGACAAGGTGCAGCGGGTAATAGAGCAGCGATCTAAGCCGCAAAAAGCAAAAGACAACAATTCTTTTGCTTTTTGCCGGATCTTTAGCTGTGGAGAGTGCGGCCGTGCGATTACCGCTGAAAAGAAAATAAAAAAATCAGGCCGCACGTATATCTATTACCGCTGCACCAAAAAGAACCGTATTTGTAGTCAGAAATATGTTGAAGAACGAGAACTGGTTAAGCAGCTCAATGAGCTTTTTCAAAAAGTTGCTTTGAGCGATGACTGGAAAGAAAAGTTTATGAAACGATGGGAACAAGATTACAAAGAGGCTTCGACCGTTTCGTCCTCTTCCGCCGGTGAAATTAAAATGGAGCTCAAGGTTTTAGAAGAAAAGCAAATGCGCCTGCTCGATGCCTACCTTGAGCAAACCATAACCAATGAGGAATATACCGAAACCAAGAAGAAACTCTTAAACCGTAAAATTGAAATCAAAGAGAATTTAAAAGAATCCGGCGGAAGAGGACTTTATTGGCTCGAACTCTTCAAAGAATGGATTTTGTCGGCTCACCAAGCCCTCAACTTCGTTGATTCTGGAAATTTAGAAGGAAAGCGAAGCTTTCTGCAAAAAATTGGCTCGAACTTCCACATCATCGGCCAAAAAGCCGCCGTGGAATTGGGTTTTCCGTGGGCAGCCGCCGCAAAAAAGTTTGAATTTTCCGTTTGGAGCGGGTGAGGGGAATCGAACCCCTCTCAACAGCTTGGAAGGCTGTGGTAATAGCCACTATACGACACCCGCATGTTCCTCATGCGGACCATCCGCAAAAGGCTGGCTCATCTTAGTGGGATGGTGGGCTTTTTTCAAGTCAATTCTTTTATTCGCAAAAACTTTGCTACAATTGGGCCCATGAAGATTCAAATCTACACGGATGGAAGCTGTCTCGGAAATCCCGGCCCCGGGGCCTGGGCTTTTCTTGCCAGAGTGGACAAAAAAGAAACTCGAAAGCAGGGTGGTGAACCTTATACCACCAATAACCGCATGGAACTTACCGCGGTGATTGAAGCGCTCAGCTGGCTCGAAAAAACGCATCCAAGCGAGCAAACCATGGAGATTTATAGCGATTCCACTTGGGTTATCAGCACCATCACTAAAAACTGGAAACGCAAGAAAAATCTGGACCTGTGGGAACGCTTAATGCCCCACCTGCTAGATAAGAAAATTGCATGGAAGTGGGTGCGCGGCCACAACGGTCACAAGGAAAATGAAGATTGTGACGTGCGGGCACAAAGAGAGGCTTTGCGTCAGCAAAAAATCTACGAAAAAATGGACGCTCGCGAACTGCACCTGCCGGGGGAAGAGCCCAGCTTATTTGATCAGTGAATCCAGCCTTTCCGCCATGGCGTCTTTAGGTACGGCTCCCACGTTGCGATCCACTTCTTTGCCGTCCTTGAAGAAAATAAGAGTAGGGATACTCATCACGCCGTAAGTTTGCGCCGTCCCCATACTTTCATCCACATTCACTTTCACCACCTTGGCCTTGCCCTCATATTCGCCGGCCAACTCTTCAACGAGAGGGGCGATCATTTTGCAGGGGCCACACCATTCGGCAAAAAAATCCACGAGCACGGGAACCTTGGACTGCAAAACTTCTTCAGCGAAATTTTTGTCTGTAACAATAGTAACCATAGTTGAGTTGTAACGAATGGGAAAGTGTGAGAAGTTTAGCACGCTTTCCGCACTTCCGAAAAGCCTTAAAAAATGCTATAATGATATGATGAATTTCTTCAAGAAGATCACATTTTGGACACTTTTGGCTCTGCCTGTGCTGGCATTGCTGGGCTCCGGTAGTCCCATGAGCAGCACGCACATTCAAGGGGACCAATCCCTCACGCTTCCTCTGGAGCCGACCGCATCGATCCTCGGCGAAGCCGAGTCTTCTATTAAATTGGGTGCGCATTACCAAACGGAACGTCGGTTTGTCTCCAATGTGTACGAAGCCGATAACAGTTTTGAATTGCTTGGTTTGAACTGGGAAGAAGCCCTTCCTGAGGGTACCTCAGCCGCGCTTGAAATTCGTTTCCGCTCCACCAAAGGGGTTTGGACCGACTGGCAATCTCTTGAAGAAGACAATGACCATCCCGATGGCGATGACGATTTATGGACCTATGTGATTACGGATGAAAGTGAGGCATTTCAGTACCGCGTGTTTTTGGCCACGCAGGACACCTCTATAACTCCCAAACTCAGCAACGTTTCTTTTGATACCGTGGATGGAGGAAAAAATTCTCCGCTAGCCACATTGTCAAAACTTATTTTCAAGGACAATAACGAAATTCAGACTCGTGAGGACTGGGGCGCCGACGAGGAAATGCTACTTCGCCGTTATTACGATAGTGATACTAGCTCGAACGGGTATGACGAAGATTATGTCGAAACCGATCCCAATTTGGAAATCGTAGAAACCAGTACCGGAGATGAAGACGGGAACCCTTATTTATGGCCGCAGGAATATCCAAAAAATGTTGAAAAAATTATCATCCATCACACGGCTACCAGCGGAAGTGTGAGCAATCCCGAAGAATCTATTCGCGCCATTTATTACTACCACGCGGTTACTCGCGGTTGGGGAGACATTGGATATAACTACATCATTGCGCCCGATGGAACCGTGTATCAAGGCCGCGCCGGAGACGAAGGCGTGGTGGCGGGTCACGCGTCCGGTTATAACACCGGAACCATTGGAATTGCCTTGCTGGGAAATTACGAAGAAAATCCCGTGCCCGGAGAAATGATGCAAGCCCTCACAGCCTTGATCTACGAGAAGGCGGACCTTCACGATATTGACGTGGATGGTACCGGGAAATATCGGGGGGAATCCATGGAAAATCTGCTCGGCCACAGCGATGTGGAAAGCACGGCGTGTCCCGGCGATTACACTTATGATTATTTGGAAGACATCCGACAAATTGTTGCGGCTTCGTTAGAGGGAAAAGAAAAAACCGGCGAATTTACCTACGAAGAAATAACAGACCGTGAATTGGTATTGCTGGATCCGGGCGATCAATCGGGCATTATAATCAGAATAAAAAACACCGGTGATGAAACTTGGAACGATGACACCTATTTGGTCGTGAATACCGATACAGAGGCAGACAAAATTGTCACCATCCCCAAGGACAGCAAAAAGCACACGGCTGAGATGAAAGAAAGCTCAGTGGCTCCGGGTAAAACCGCGACATTCAGCTTTACGGTAAAGGCTACGGACGAAGGTGGCCTCGCTCATTTTGAGACCACGCCCGTGTTCAACGGAACGAAAAAAATTGATCAATATATGGACCTCGGTTTTTACGTGGAAGTGGAAAAGAAGACTGACGTTTCAGTCCCCGAGGAAGAGGATGACGACGAGGGAATTATTAGAGACGAATATGACGATCTTAGCTTCGACCCCGGTGAGAAAAAATATGTTTGGGTTCAAGTCAAAAATACTTCTGATACAAGTTGGACATCCAGTGGGTCCAAAGCCTTCACACTGGCTTTCACTCAACCCAAAGGAATGGAAACCGGTAAGGCTACCGCAGCCTTTCAAACTTTAAAACCCGGTGCCAGCAGCCGCGTTTATTTTAGTATCACGGCGCCCGATGAGCTCGGAGATTATGAACTCTCTATTCGTCCACGTCTGGGCAGCTCCAATCTCACCACCAATGCTTACACAATGAATATCACGGTGGCCGGCGATGCGGCATTTGAAACAGTGGACTATGAAAATCCCATTCGTATCAAACTCACTCCCGACAATGAGGTGGGAACGCCCACAGTAACTTCCACAAGTATATTCGCGCTGTACGACGACGATGAACTGTTGAAAGTTTTTGACGCTAACAGCCGTGTGAGAGTTACGACGGGCACTTCCAATTTCACCGTGAGTTCCGGTTCCAATAAATGGACAGTGGATGGCGCCGTACGCTTTGTTCCTGAAGATGATGGCATCATGAAAATTCTCACGATGTATCAAACGGCCAGCTGGGACCCAACCATAAATGACAATAAATTCCGCGGTACTATCGAAGTCCGCGAAGTAGACAACGAAACAATTCTCATCAATGAACTTGCATTGGAAGATTACTTAATGGGGATGGCGGAAGAAACCAACGATACGCCCGAAGAAAAACTCAAGACCATGGCGATTTTAGCTCGCAGCTATGCGTACTATTACATCACGCAGGCTGAAAAATTCCCCGGCATGCCTTACGATGGGGAAGACGATCCGAGCACTTTTCAAAAATATCTCGGCTATGGCTATGAACTCCGTCATCCGAACGTAGCGCAGGCCGCGCAAGACACGGAAGGAATCGTGGTGACCTACAAAGGAACCGTGATTAAGACCCCTTACTTCAGCAAATCCGATGGAGTAGCCACCAAGAGCGCTAAAGAAGTTTGGGGCTGGACCGATACGCCTTACCTTGTTTCTGTTCCCGATACCTACTGCGAATCCACAGCCTTCTCCGGACATGGCGTGGGCCTCTCCGGTTGCGGTGCCCTGGCTCTTGCCGAAAAAGGCTGGTCATTTGAAGAAATCATCAAGTACTACTACACTGGGGTGGCCCTCGGAACATTATGATCCTTGCCATCAATACCGCACAGCCCGCCCACGAAATGGCTCTTTTGCGTGAAAATCCTTCCAACAAAGGCGAGCTGGAGTTGATTAGCGAAAAAACTTGGACGGATGAACGTCGTGACGTCGAAAACCTCGTACCGTTTTTACAAAAAATGCTTGAAGAAGCCGGCCTCGAAAAATCCGACATCACCGACATCGTGGTAGTGAAGGGTCCCGGCTCGTTCACCTCGCTGCGCACCGGCGTGGCTTTCGCCAATGCACTCGCCGAAGGTCTCCATGCCAAACTTTACGCGCTCACTTCGTTCGCGCTCCTCCGCCTCAAAGCCGCACTCCCCCGGACGGAGCCCGGTTGCTCCTGTCTCGTAATTTTGCATGCCGGCCGCCTCGATGTAGGCATACAATTCCAGGACGATCCCATCCGCGTCGGTCCGCTCGCCACACTCCTCAACGACTATCCGCACGATACCGGCATCCACGTGGTTGCCGAACTTCCCGAAGCTCTGCGCGAAGAACTTCACCCGCTCATTCTCGAAAAAAAGTGGACTCTTGTAGAAGGTCATGAGTTGCAAACTTTGGGTGAAACGCTCATGACTTATGGTCTCGCCGCCCTCGTCCTCGGCGAAGTGGAGCCTTTTTATTTGAAGGGGCCGCACATCACGCACACCTCTGACCCCTGGAAAAAATGAGTCTTTACCTCATCGCTACTCCCATCGGAAACCTTGAAGACATCACGTTGCGCGCCCTGCGTATTTTAAAAGAAGTGGATCTCATTGCTGCGGAAGACACGCGCCATTCGCATATATTATTAAAGAACTATGGAATTGAAACGCCCTGCACGAGTTTTCACAGTCACAGCACCGATGCCAAAACCCGCGCGCTGGTAGAAGAAATGCTTTCCGGCAAATCCATCGCGCTTATCACTGACGCCGGCACCCCCGGTATTTCGGATCCCGCTTGGAGTTTGGTTCAGGCCGCACTCGCTGCCGGCATTCCCATTGTGCCCGTGCCCGGACCCGCCGCTTTTCTCACCGCTCTCATGGGCAGCGGCCTGCCTATGAATGAATTTGTATATCTTGGTTTTGTTCCCGCCAAAAAAGGTCGCCAAACTTTGTTCGAATCCCTGCGCGACGCGACTCAAACCACCGTGCTTTACGAATCCCCTCACCGACTTCTCAAAACGCTCTCTCAAATGGAACAAATCCTCGGCCCCGATCGCGTCATGGTCATCGCCCGTGAACTCACCAAACTGCACGAAACTTTTCATCGTGGCACGCTTGCCACCCTCCACGAACTTTGCAAAAAACAACCACTTAAAGGGGAAATGGTTCTCGTACTTGCGCCGAAGAACTTTAAATTCTTATAAATCGAACTGTCGTTTCAGCTTTTGTTTAATCTCGCGTAGGGTAGCCTCATCCGCAACGCCAATATATTTGTGAATTCTTCTTTTGTCGAAAGACGAAAGGTGCTGCATTTTAATCACAGAATCGAAGGCCAGATTATTCACAGCGTCTTTTTTTAGCAGGACATCACCCTCAATGAAATTATTATTTTTACTGGTCACGGCAAGGCAGGTTAAAAGATTCGATTTTTTCAAAAGTTCATTCGAAGAAATCACAATAGCAGGCCGAACCTTCGAATATTCATGACCGAAACTTGGAGAGAAATTAATAAGATAGACCTCTCCTTGAAGGATTTTAAGCATCTTTCTCAGGTAAAGACATATAATGGTCATATTCTTTTTTAGATAACGGAGGAAAACCTAAGAAAGTATCCTGAGTGGCTGTATTCAAAAACTCTTCTTCGTGATCGCTCTGTGCATAGGGGAGAGCTCGTTGAAAAACCAAAGTATAATCAATGGTTTCTTTCTCGGGAGTCGCCTGCCAGGGAATGTCCCCATGTGAGTACTCGCTTAGTTCTTTAGCCGTTTTATTTGATAGCCGATCAAGCACCTCATCAATATGATTTTTTTCAGTACCATTGATGACGTCCAAGTTAGCAGCGCGCCGTGGAAGATATTTGGTTTGATCGTACTGAAAATACTTGCTTTTAACAGTTTCCACTTCTCCTTTTGACTCTAGGATAGAAATAATTTTCTTAAATTCGATAGGGGTGGGGCCATAGTGATTTTTAAGGTAGGTGGCACCGGTCAGTTTCTCGCCATACTTTTCAAAGAAATCGAAATCAATGAAGTAAAGTAGTTTATACAAAGCGGTTTCGCCGATATTTGGTTTTGCGCCCACTTTTTCCAGTATATAAAGAAGGATCTCTTTAAATTTATTAATTTTATTCTCCGGTACCACGACTCTCAGAAGTGGTGTTTGTTTTTTTACAATTACTTCAGTCTCGTGTTGCCCCTCTTTCAGCAAGAATTCCCCTAAAGATAGTCCAAAAAATCCTGCCAATTTCTCTGCTTCGGGGATAGTGAGGTCACGTCCGCCTTGTTCAATCAAAACAAAAGTAGGCCTAGAGAGCCCCAATTTTTTTGCAAGAAAATCCTGAGAAAATCCGCATTTTTCCCTTAAGCTTCTGATGTATTGAGGAAAGGTTAGCATAGTGCCAGTCTACTATATGTCCGAATTTATATCAATATAAATGTCGGTATTTTTTACAAACAAGCAGAAGCACAGTAAAATCTTGATTCGTTCCTCAGGTCGGGATAAGATGGACTTATCTTACTCCACCCCATGGCCACAAAAACGCACGCTAAGAAACGCCCGGCTTCTGTTAAAGTTCCCGTTAAAGTGAAGGCCCCCGGATTTTTTAAATCCATTCCTTCTTCCATTTATTCGCCATCTTTTTATGCGGGCGTCGCGAGTCGCTCTTTTTGGCGCGGTTTTTGGTACTTCGCCGGATTCACCGCTTTGCTCTTGCTGGTGTGGACCGCTTGTATCGTCGTCATTCCTTATTTTACCAACGCTACCAAAATAAATGAGACCATAGAAAAAGTTCTCCATTTTTACCCTGAAGAATTGGTCATCACCGTCCAGGACGGGAAGGTCAGTACGAATATGGAAGAGCCTTATTTCATCCGTCTCAACGACATCATTCCAGTCGAGGGATGGGATGATAGGAACCAGATTGTTATCGACACCACAACGCCGTTCAGTATGGAACAATTACTGGGATACAAGGCCATTGCTTGGCTCACCGTCGATGCCATTTATATACAAGGTGGAGAAAACAGTCAGCCCGAAATCATTCCGCTTGCCGAGGCTCCGGATACCGTCATCAATAAACAAGTGGCCGACACAAGCATGGACACTATTTGGCAAAAGACAAAATCCTTTATCCCTGCCGTAGGCGTCGTGACGCTTATCTTCGCTTTCCTTGGAATCCTGTTTTTCCGCATGCTCTATCTCCTTATTTTCTCACTCGCTCTTCGCATTATTTTCAGCATAATGAAGCTCCCGTACGACTATGGAACCGCTTATAAAATGGGCTTTTATGCCATGACACTCAGTTTGCTGGTGACCTTGGCCATGGCCATTCAGCCTTGGCTGCCGGAGCTTCACCCTTTCTTCCTCATGCCCACTCTTATCAGCCTCATTGTGGTCACCGTGAATTTGGATCGCGCGAAAAAGGCCGGGCTCATTAAATAGCTCTATGTTTCATAAAACCGTTTTCATCTCTTTAGGCCTGGCCTCCTCGCTCTTCCTTGGATGCGACTCTGAAGAGGTGGTAGCACCTGAGGATCTAAGCGAAATGATTTCAGATGATATCATCGAGCAATCGGATGAGTACATCATATCTCAAGTAGGGAGTGTTTTTTTTGAGAAGTATATAAGTTTCAACAAAGAAAGTAGCCAATATTACCCCGCCGATGACTACTGCATCGAAAATCCAGATGAATGCAGCCAATTTTTACAAGAACCTAATTACTTGATGTCCTATTCTTTAAAGATCCCAGGGGACCCTTATGTTGATGGAATCATAGATATTTCTCTTGATGAGGGTGGAAATGTGATTATGGAAAACGAACCTTCAGGCATTCCAAACTGCGTTGAATATCCCTTGGAGTGTGAATTTCCAATTGATAAAGCGGAGGCCATCGCGATTGCTGAAAATGCAGGATTAGAAAAAGGAATAAAAGAATGGGGGATAGGTTCTGTACATTGGTATGGCGGAGACCGGAAGACTTACGTCTGGACCATCTCAAATACTTTAACGGAAGGGGAAGAAAGTAGCGCCACTGGCCAAGCCGTTGTTATTGATGCGAACACAGGGGAGGTCGTGGGTGAAATTCTGGATTGGATGAGACAGTCGTAAGTCTCTCAGTATTACTTTGCGTTCGACTGCTCCAAAGCATCTCGAATTAAAAAGATAGACGTAAAGAAAGCTTAGCTATTTGTTGAATTTTGTAAGGCCGCGTCGATCTTTGCCTTCAGCTCTTTGAGAGGCATTGTAAAATCACCAATACTGGTTACATTCAACTCGTCATCGATTAAGTATTTACCGTAAGGGCCGGCAAAAGACACATACTCTCCTTGGCCATTCATACCTAAAAATACGAGCACGTGTTCTCCCTCTATAAATAGAGGGGGCTCATTACCAGGAATGATGCTTTTCCCCGTCCCATCAACCTGAACTATTTCATGGCCACGAACAATGATAGTTACATTAGTCATACTTCTATTGCCTTTCAGAACTTCAGTGACTGCTAGTTCTATTTCTTGAATACTGCCAAATCCTTGATTCTCCAAGTAAGGTTCACCCACCTTTGTTACTTGGCCAATTACAATGGCAGGTGCATCCTCTGTATAAAAATTAATATCACGCGCGATGCTTTGGGTTTGAAAGGATACTGTAGTCAGTGGTTCTTCGGTGACTGATGTATCCATGTTCTTAAGAATAAAATTCGATGAAAGGAAACCTAAAATTAAAAATGCACCAAGACTGATGATCAACACACTGTTTTTACTCTTCAATTTCATATTTTATAAGTTATAAGAATATATCATGTCCCATAAATAGCCTTAATACCATTCTTGTCGTCGGTTCTAAGTGACCTTTGATAAGTATTTCCAGGATAACTACGGCCACACATAGTGGACATCGCCGAGGAAGAACAATAAGAGGGACTCCCATCAGAGGTCAGATCGTCTAACATAAGCCAATGGCCGAATTCGTGAGTCATGGTATTTTGTACATCATATTTGCCTGCAGCGCCCGTGGTTGTAAAAGAATAATAAGTGTTGAAGGTAGTGTCTATTTCAGTCAAAGATGTCCCACTTCGGAACCCCCATGTCCCGGCCATATCTCCTGAAGGACCATTGTTATAATAACCAATCGAATTTTCATCGTCGTCGGTGTAAGACACAAAAACATTTGGATTTGCTCTTGTCGTACTCACATAACTAAAACTAAAATCAGCACCTGCTGCATCCCACGTAGCATCAGAAGTCTTCATCGCAGTTCTAAAGCTACTTGCAAAAGTACTGTTGATGTAATAAGAGACTGAGCTACTGCTCCATTGATAACCATACAAGTCATAAGCGGAAGCACCTGTCGCACCCAAACCAAAAACCACCAAATGAAGGAGGAGGAGAGAGCTTGCTTTGAGAATAGATATTTTCATTGCCACCACTATCCCTCATTTTTCTCCGCCTCGTCTAGAGCAAACAGAAAAATACTGTTGTCAGGATTGGATGACACTTTACTTACTCTCAAACCGCCAAACGCCGTTTTTCCGGTATCACTTTGTATTCGATTGCTCCAAAGCGTCTCGAATCTTTGCTTTTAAATCCGCCAAAGGCATTGTAAACACCGGCTCGCCGGTGACATTGTCATTTTCATCTACAAGGCACTTCCCGGCATCGTGACCAATGACAACGATGTTCCCGCTCGCGTCCGTTTTTAAGAAAAGCAAGACCCTTTCTCCTTCCGCGAGGGTCACGGTATCTTCCAGCAATACATTTTGGGTGGGCGCCGGTATCATTACAACAACATCGGTCATAGCGGGGTCGCCTCTAAGGGCCTCCTCCACTTCAATCTTGGCATTTAATAAAGGAATATAGGTTTGATTGGGATAGTCCACGATCTCTTTTACCGTACCCACAATAATAGCCTCTGCACCTTGTGAATAAACAAGTATATCAGGGGTGACGACTAGAGCACCACCCGTTACAGCAGTAGGCCCTTCAAGAGATTCCGGCTCAAGAGACTTTGCGAACACACCGCCCAAAACCACTACGCCAAGGAGGCTAAAAACCAAGAGATAAGCCTTACTTCGATTTTTCATGTTATCCGGCTATGCAAGTTTTAGGAACAAGAGTGAATCTTAACAATTTCTCATCGTTCCTATTCTCAACCTTCTTATATAACTTCTTCAAACTGCCATCACTTTCTATAATTGAACTATTTTTAATAGCCGCCCATTTGCCCGCATATTTTCTTTCAAATTTTAACACCACCTCATTATAAGCTCTGTTAATCTTTTTAGGAAGTACCAAAATGAGGACTCCTTGTTGTTAGACAATACACAACACCCCTATTTAAACCTAAATCAGAGCCCAGGCATGTCAAGCGATTCACTCTAAAAAACCCCAGTTTTTTCGTGATCTGTAAAATCTTACAATCCCAACGTGCCCAGAGGCTGATTTCTTTTTTACAAACGGTTGTATCATTCTACAGGTTTGAGCGCTGGACCGGTCCAGCTTTTACAGGTTAAAATTTCTCACTAGGGAGGCCGGATGTATCTACTTGTCAATAGGGCCCAACGGAAAAACTGGGGTCTTTTTAGAGTTACTTCTCTTCAAACCTCCAGATTCCATCCCATCCTGGGCGTAGCCCAGCGTCCCTGTTCGTTCCCGTCTGTTCCTGTTGGTATAACACCTTAAGTTTCGCTATACGTGCCAAGAAGGTTCGTGCGGGTCCGTCATCAGGTAATTTTTCCAAAACCGCCTTCACGCCCGCTTCCGCGTTTTCCCATTTGGCCGACTTGTAATCTTCCAGTGCGCTTTGCCATTCCGCCACCAGCGCTTTCCCTTCCTGCGAAGCACCTTCCTGTGTTCCCATTACTTCATAAATTTCGATCACGTTGTCTTTTCCTTTCAAACAAACCGTGTCGATTTTGCGGAAGAAAATTTGCTCCTGCGCGGCCTCAAACGTACCCGGATTCACCAAAATGCCGGTCTTGTAAAATTTATTTGCACCCTCCAGTCGCGACGCCGTGTTTACGATGTCTCCCATGGCCGTGTAATCGAAACGCTGCGAAGATCCCATGTTTCCCACAATCGCGTCGCCCGTGGCAAGCCCCACACGGATTCTTAGCGAGTAGCCCATTTGCGCATTTATTTCAGTCATTTTAGTCTGAATTGCCAGCGCCGCGAGACACGCCTTCACCGCATGATCCGTGCTAGGAACCGGTGCACCAAACAGTGCCATGATCGCGTCGCCTTCATATTTATCCACGCTTCCGCCGTGCGCCATAATCACCTGAGCGAGGGCATCAAAATACACGTTGATAATGCGAACCACTTCCTGCGCTTCCAGTCCCTCACTTAAATTCGTAAAGTTCTCAATGTCCAAAAATAGCGCCGTGATATTTCTACGTTCGCCACCCAGTTTGAGCATGTCCGGCTTCTCCGTAATTTCCTCCGCGAGTTCCGGCGACACATAGCGCGAAAACGCCGTCTTCAATTTACGCTTCTCCGCGAACTCCGTGAAATTACGATAAGCGAGCACCGCCAAATACGCGACCACCATCGCGACTACCGGCCAAATCAAATCCACAATCACGCCATGATTAAATCTCCACTGCGCGTAGAAGGGGAACAAGGCGACTTCAAAAACCAAAAATCCGGAGCCAATCAAAATCGGTGCGAACAAAAATACAAAAACCGAAACCGCTGCAATCAAGCCCACCAGTCCCAAAAACCCGCTTGTCGTTTGATATTCCAAATAGTCTCCGTCCAGCATAGTCTGAATGGCATTCGCATGAATTTCCACGCCAGGCATTGGGATTTGCCGATCGATGGGGGTGTAATGCCAATCCTGCAGAATGGTAGCCGTCGCGCCAATCAGCACAATTTTACCTTCAAAAACGCTCGGATCCACTTGGCCGTAATACACATCCGCGAACGAGACCATGGGATAGCTGTAGGAATCGCCTGCGTAGTTAATCAGCATCTGCCCGTTTTCCGTGGGAATAACCAAATCCGCCTCATCCCCAAGATATTCACGCACCAGTTGCACGTCCACATGCTCTTCCGTTACGGAGTCCACGGAAATTCGCAGAGGAATGGCGGACACAAAACTACTGTTTTGAGTTCCTTCGGAAACGGCAACGTTATAGTAACCAAGCTTGGCGGCCTCGCCGTATAGTTCGAGCGGTTTTATTTCCGAAGCGTACGTAAACGTATCGGTTTCCGCGTCGAAAGTATTTTCTCCCGTAGCGCTCTTGATGAGATACACGTTTTCATAGTCACTCAGCGCATCCGCAAAATAGACGTCATAAGGATGAGGAGTTGCAGTGTAGCCGAGGACATTTTCCGCGAAATCCGTACTGGTCGTGCTCTCTTGCGCAATGGAAAGAAGCTCGTCACTTTTTATGCCACTGGATTCCGTTGTAAAAAGCACGTCAAAAAATACCGACGAAGGATCGCCGGCCTCAATTTTGTTCAAAACGTCCCCGTAATAAGTTTTTGGCCACGAACCAAATCCATTCAAGCCTCCTTGCTCAGGGATACTGAAGCTTTTGGGGTCTATCGCCACAATCACAATCTCATCGGAAAGTTCTCGCTCATGATACAAATAGGCGCTCAGGTTTTGCCCCTGTTCGCTCAAAATTCCCGAGCCTTTTAGCCCCAATGAAATCAGGGAAATCGCCAAAACGGCGACCGCTCCAAATAAAATTTTCTTTTTATTTTTCACAAACCTTAAAGTAATCCCTTAATTATACCAAAAAACAGCCTTTTTTAGAAGGCCTCATTGATTTCACGCTGTATTCACTGTTCCAAAGCGTCTCGAATTAAAAAGATAGACGTAAAGAAAGTTTAGCTATTTGTTGAATTTTGTAAGGCCGCATTAATCTTTGCCCTTAGCTCTTTGAGAGGCATTTCAAAATCACCAATACTGGTTACAGTGTTTTGCTCATCGATCAGATATTTCCCGTTAGGCCCAGCAAAAACCACGTAGTCACCATAACTGTTGGTTCCCAAAAAGAGCAGTACATTTTCGCCGATTGTAAAAAAAGCTGAGTCATCGCCACTTACTACACCTTTTTGTTCGTCTTTCACTAAAACGGTTTGACCCCCTTCAATCAATATAGAAAGATTAGATATACTTAGATCACCCTTAAGAACTTCTTCCACCCTAATCTGAATATTTTGTTGACTGGTTAGCCCACGATCATCGCGCAAATATGGTTCGCCCACCTTTGCTACACTGCCAATTACAATAACAGGTACGCTCTCTGTATATAAATTAATATCACGTGCGATGTAGGAGCTTTGTACGGACCCGACTATAATTGATTCGTTGTCGAAATGGGAACCCGACTGCGTGACAGTTTTTGCTACTAAAATACCCATTGCTACAAAGGCAGTGAGGCTGAGTCCTAAAACATACTTCCAATTTTTAGATTTCATAAATAATAAAAATTATTAGATTATCACGTTCCATAAATAGCTTTGATTCCATCCTTATCATCAGTTCGAAGAGATCTTCGATAAGTTTGTCCAGGATACATATACCTACACATTGTAGACATTACTGAAGAGCTGCAGTATGACGGGCTTCCAGAAGAAGAAAGGTCTAAAAGCCAAAGCCAATGTCCAAATTCATGCGTTACAAGATCCTGCACGTCATACTTTCCCGCTGCACCTGTGGTTGTAAAAGAATAATAAGTGTTGAGCGTCGTATCCGCTTCGGCCAGACTTGACCCTACTGCACAGAAATTTACTGCCGCCAAAACTCCTGTATCACCTCTATTGTAATAGCCAATGGATTTTTCTAAGTCACAGCTGTAAGACCAAACATTTGGATTTGCACTTGTCGTGCATGCTGTACTGCCACAACTAAAACTAAAATCTGCCCCCGCAGCGTCCCAAGTAGCATCCGCCGCTTTCATAGCAGTTCTAAAACTGCTCGCAAAAGCACTATTGATATAATAGGGGATTGGACTGCTACTCCAAGAATAGCCACTAGTACTGTAAGCAAATGTCGTCACCGTGCCAAAGGAAAAAACCAACAAATGTAGTAGCACTAGAGCAGTTATTCTGAGAAAGGATACTTTCATGGTCACACTGTCCCTCCTTCCCATTCGTCCGTCCAGAGCAAACAGGAAAACACTGTCGCCAGAACCGGTGACACCTTTAAACCAATCTGATAGAGGAAACAGTGACAGTGATAGTTATCTCCTTCTTCGTCTCAACGCCAACCCACCAGCCATAGCCAGACCAAAAACCGCTACAGAGCTATCAGGCATAGGCGTGATGCCACAAGATTGACATCCTTCACCGCATCCCCCGTCGCCACCATCGCCCGTATCCTCATTGCCCCCGGTGTCATCACCGCTTTCGCTATCACCCGAATCAACGCTATCACCCGAATCAATAACGGGTCCAGTGTCATCAGTTCCGGTATCGGTATCATCGCCACTTCCGGTATCATCGGTGTCATCGCCACCCGTATCACCCGTGTCTACAACAAGATCTTCCGTTGCAACAGTGTGATAGCCCGGATCCAATACCTCTGAAGTTTTCGTCTCAGTATTGTATAAAATTACAGTTCCGGCATCCACGCGAATCGCCAGGAAATTTATACTTCCCGTAGCGGGGGGTGGAGATCTCATTATTGCATCATCAAGGATGCCCAGGCCGAAACCTCCGCGAAAGTCCTCACTGGGAGTAACCGTATATGTGGTCTGGTAGCTACTTGAATCCAAGCCCAAAGTACCCACGATTTCCAGCCAGTCGCCGGCGTCAGCCGTTTCGGCGGCATCTACATCTGAATAATATTCAACTTCTCCACCATAGACCGTAGCCGAACCTTGCGGAGCACAAATCACCTCTCCCACTTCAAAAGACCCATCCGCAGACTCTTCTCCAGACTCACACGCCCCAGGCGGGTTTTGTACAAGAGGATCATTGTCATCATAGTCTCCACCTTCAGGAACATAACCATCGGGCCGGTCACACGCCACTTGAGTAACAGCGCCCCCAACGCCATCTCCGTCATGATCTAGATACCAAGTTGCAGCATCCGCAGCATCACTTCCATCCGTTGAGCCATCACAGTTGTTATCCACGCCGTCACACATTTCCGTTGCCCCGGGATGAATGGCCGCGTCGGCATCGTTACAATCTCCACCCGCAGTCACCGTATATCCATCGAGGTCGGCGTCAGGGTCGACAACAGTTCCAGAATCCATGTCCAAGACGATGTGAGTCTCCCCATCTGTTAAAGTCGCGAATCTGTTATAATCCGAAGACGCATCAGCATCTTTCCAAGAGCGAGGCTCCCCGGTAACTCCGGTAAGAGTACTTTCGGTTACCGAAGCAGATCCGGGATAAGCGTTATCATATTTGTATACCTGACCGGTGAGGAAGTCCTTTGCCGCAAAAACCTGACGCGTATCCGGGTTTACCACAAGAGTAACGAGGTCATCCGTGGGATGTACGTAATACTCGGTAGGATCAGCACCTTCGAATTGCTCAAAAGCCCCAATGTCACCTCCATTCCATGAGGGGGCGAAAGCTCTTCCATTATGGAGGTTCCCAGTATAGACCTCTGAACCATCCAGATAGGCGATTCTAGAAATCGCCCCGGTATTAACATATCCATTAACAATAAAACCAAGACCCTCTCCAAAGTTTTGGAATTTGATCTGATCTAAAGCAGGATCAACGTCTTGGACGCAGATTTCCTGAGTATTTATAGAAGGATCATATGCCGCGATAGCAGCATCAAGACCATCCACATGCGTCCCCGTTTCAGTTCCATCGTGTATTTGAGTCGTAGACACGCCGCTACCAAAATCCCAAATTTGCCTTACATGCACTCCATTCGGGTCACCTCCAAAACACCAGATATATTCACCATCCGCATTCGCGTTATTTTCAGTCCCTTGGTCTTGCCAGTCTTCGGCGGCATGTGCTTGAGGCATCAGGGTATTCATAACCTCTGACCTAACGTCAGCATTAGCCATGGAAGCAATAAAAGCCAAACCGGCAGCCTGAGGAACCGTGGCCTTAGAGGCTAAACGGGATAGGAGCCCATCCGATTCTGATTGGGGTTTTCTTGGACTCATATAGCTTGATAAAAATCCGACCTAATCATACGTCATACCTGTAAAAAGTCAAGTCACTTTAGTTGGACAAGGTGTAGACATTGGTACTTTCCTCTGTTGTAGAACGAGTAACGACGAAAGGATAGTAAAAAATGCCATTTTGTCCCTGATGATAGCCCTCGCCCACGACCACAGCCTTTGTATCTCCAAAAGGAGAAGTGGACTCAGTGGACAGTTGCCACTCAAGATAAGGGATGGAGCTACTGCTACTGTCCACCAAAGGAGTTACGATATTCAGCTGCATAACCAGACTTTCAATGTCCAGAGCTGTACATGTGTTGTAGATATCCGGGTTACTTGAGCTGCTGATCTCAAGAACAACGGAATCAGTGGCTGAATTGATTAAATTTTCGTAGACTTCGGTGTTAAAGTCTGGATCTCTTTCATATCTATGATGTGCCGGGCTATATGCAGGCGTGTCATCCGGCACGACGCTCACAGTCGTTCCATCTGTTGTTTCGCCGATGAGCTGCCAAAAAACCACGGAATTATCTTGCTCCAAAGAGCCATCGCCGCTGTCCAGTTCAAATCTTGCGGTACAGTCGGCTTCATCGGGTTGGCCTTCCGTATCTGAGCAAGGTGTTCTTACTTTGAGGTAAAGAGAAGTGAGTCCCAGGTCAGCCGGCGTTAAAATTCCGCCAAATCCATCGTCCGTGTAGAGAGGTATCGTTACGCTTTCGCCGTACAGGAGTTTGTTCCAGTTGCAGGGGTGGTCGACGGAGAGGTCGTCGTCCTGGATGGAGCAATCGTCGCCGGAGGCGGCGGAGCCGGTGCCGGGGATGGGGGTGTAGAAGGTGCCGTCGGCGGCGGTGTCATTCGTTTGGGCGCTCGAGTAAACGGTGTAATCCGCCCAGGTTTCGTAGGTGCCGTCGCCGTCTTCATCCAGTTGG
>Ga0265292_1000573_pt1 | contig 48487 bp, 39 predicted proteins | sample Munlanlewell296A_FD_189080 | JGI IMG/M metagenome (GOLD analysis project Ga0265292, IMG submission 189080) | Leachate microbial communities from a municipal landfill in Southern Ontario, Canada - Leachate well 296A | ecosystem: Engineered > Solid waste > Landfill > Unclassified | place: Canada... | reverse complement strand
AGACTAATGATTGATATCAAAGTATCATAAGTTGAACGGTCTACACTGCACGGGGCAACGCTTAAATTTAGTAAGTTATTCTTTGTACGGACTATATTGTTCTATATTTAGGGACTAATGACTAATGACTTCTATGCCTCATGTTGCTATGTCAGATAGTTATAATATCTTTGCACCCTCATTTTTAAAAATTGCAATCCCAAGGCTGCATGAAACGCAAATACAAGGAATACAAGGAGCTTAACCTGACTCGCATCGGCAAGGAGATCAACGCGTACTGGGAACAGCACCGGACCTTCGAAAAAAGCCTGCAGATCAGGGAAGGCCATAAGGAATTTGTATTTTACGAAGGGCCGCCATCTGCCAATGGCAAACCAGGGATCCACCATGTGATGGCCCGTGCCATTAAGGACATTTTCTGCCGCTATAAAACCCTCAAGGGATACCTCGTTCAGCGCAAAGCAGGCTGGGATACCCATGGCCTTCCGGTGGAAATCAGCGTCGAACAGACCCTGGGTATTACCAAGGAAGATATCGGGAAAAAGATATCTGTCGAAGAATATAACCGTACCTGCAAACAAGAGGTAATGAAATACAAGGACCTCTGGGACGACCTTACCATCAAAATGGGTTATTGGGTCGATCTCGATGATCCTTACATTACCTTCGACAACAAGTATATCGAGTCGGTATGGTGGCTGCTGAAACAATTGTACGACAAAGACCTGCTGTATGAAGGCTACACTATCCAGCCTTACTCCCCTGCCGCCGGTACAGGGTTGAGCTCACATGAGTTAAACCTGCCCGGAGTCTATAAGGAAGTGAAAGACCTGACTGTTACAACACAGTTTAAAGTTGTCCGCAACCCGGATTCTGAATTCCTTTTTAAAGATGCCCATGGCGATGTTTTCTTCCTGGCCTGGACCACCACACCGTGGACCCTGCCATCCAATACCGCCCTGGCCGTTGGAAAAGATATTGAATACGTCAGGGTTAAATCGTTTAACCCTTATACAAGTCTGCCTATTACCGTTATCCTGGCAAAAGACCTGGTCCATAATTTCTTCCCGGAAAAAAATGCAGGCCTTAAACTGGAAGATTACCAGGAAGGCCAGAAAGCTATTCCTTTCGAAGTTTCCGGATCTTTTAAAGGGTCAAGGCTAGCAGGGCTACGCTACGAGCAGCTTCTCCCTTACGCCCAGCCTGAAACAGGAGATTCTTTCATAGTCGTAACCGGTGATTTCGTTACTACGGAAGATGGCGCAGGCATCGTCCATATTGCTCCCAGCTTTGGCGCGGACGACTTCAAAGTAGCCAGGGAAAATGGCATCGGCTCCCTTACGATGGTCGACAAGCAGGGAAAATTCATCGAAACTATGGGTGAATTTGCAGGCAGGTTCGTCAAAACAGAATACGATCCGAATTTTGTACCTGGGGATGAAAGTGTTGATGTCGACATCGTTGTAAAGCTGAAAAAGGAAAACAGGGCCTTTAAGACCGAAAAGTACGAGCACTCATATCCGCATTGCTGGCGCACGGACAAACCAATCCTTTATTACCCGCTTGATTCCTGGTTTATAAGAACAACCGCTTACAAGGACCAGATGATCGAGCTGAACAAGACGATCAACTGGAAACCGGTTTCGACCGGCATAGGCCGGTTTGGCAACTGGTTGGAAAACCTTGTCGACTGGAACCTTTCCCGTTCCCGTTACTGGGGTACACCGCTTCCTATCTGGGTTAGTGAAGATCGTTCTGAATTCAAGTGCATCGGCTCAGTTTCAGAATTGAAAATTGAAATTGGAAAATCGGTTACAGTCGGTTTTATGACACAAAATCCGCTTGAGAAATATATCCCGGGGAATAATTCGGCAGAGAATTACCATTCTTTCGACTTGCACCGTCCTTATGTAGATGATATTTTCCTTGTTTCTGAGAAGGGCAGAAAGATGACCAGGGAACTCGACCTGATCGATGTTTGGTTTGATTCCGGGGCCATGCCTTATGCCCAGTTCCATTACCCGTTTGAGAACAAGGAGCTGGAGCATTATTTTCCCGCCGATTTCATTGCGGAAGGCGTTGACCAGACAAGGGGATGGTTCTTTACCCTGCATGCCATCGCTGTTATGCTTTTCGATTCTGTTTCTTTCAAAACCTGTGTTTCCAATGGCCTGGTGCTCGACAAAGATGGCAACAAAATGTCGAAAAGGCTTGGTAATGCGGCCGATCCGTTTGAAACCATCGGCAAATTCGGCCCTGATGCCACCCGCTGGTATATGATGACCAACTCACAGCCCTGGGATAACCTGAAATTCGATCTCGACAGCATCGCTGAAGTTCAACGAAAATTCTTCGGTACCCTGTATAACACTTATGCCTTCTTTGCCCTGTATGCCAATATCGACGGGTTTACCAACGCCGAAAAGGAAATCCCTTTCGAAAAACGTCCCGAGATCGACTGCTGGATCCTGTCGGAACTAAATTCCCTGATCCGTAAGGTAGAAAGCTATTACGAAGATTTTGAGCCTACAAAAGCCGGACGGGCAATACAGGATTTCGCTATCGATCACCTCAGCAACTGGTATGTCCGGTTATCGCGGCGCCGTTTCTGGAAGGGAGATTATTCGGATGATAAAATTGCTGCTTACCAGACACTTTACCGTTGCCTTGAAGTAATAGCCCAGCTTGGGTCTCCTATCGCACCTTTCTTCATGGAACGTCTATTTACAGATCTGAATGAAGTTACGGGCCGGATAAAGGCCGATTCCGTTCACCTGACCGACTTCCCGGTGGCCGATGAGAGCCAGATCGACCTTGACCTTGAGGAAAGAATGGAACTGGCTCAAAAAATTTCTTCCATGATCCTGTCGCTGCGGAAACGTTCCAATATCCGCGTAAGGCAGCCACTGAACAAGATCATGATCCCCATCCTCAATGAGCACAACAGGGCCCAGCTAAAGGCTGTGGAGAACCTTATCCTTTCGGAAGTGAACGTAAAAGAGATCGACTACCTGACTGAAACAGCAGGTATCCTGGTAAAAAAGATCAAGCCAAATTTTAAAACCCTGGGCCCTCGTTTCGGAAAGCTGATGAAGCCTATTGCAGCCGCTATCACGTCCCTTACGCCCGTGCAGATAAGCCAGATGGAAGAGGAAGAGGTATTCAAGATGACTATTGAGGATGAATTAGTGGAAATAACCCTTCATGACGTTGAAATCACGACCGAAGACATCCCGGGCTGGCTGATCAGTTCGACCGGCGACCTGACGGTAGCCCTCGACATCAATATCACCGATGAACTGAAAAAGGAAGGCCTTGCAAGGGAACTTATCAACAGGATCCAGAACCTTCGAAAGGACAGGGATTTTGAAGTCACCGACAAGATTCGTGTCCAGGTCGAAAAAATGGAATACCTGGAAACGGCCATCCAAAATAATTTGTCGTATATTTGCGCGGAAATTTTAGCTGAGTCCCTTGATCTAGTTGATAAAATCAAAGGCGAAAACCAAGTCACCATTGAACTGACCGATGAATTCAGCACCAATGTCCGGATTGAAAAGACTAAATAATTTTTTATATTTTCATATTAATTGATAAAACTTCCAGCTATGACTGACACTAAAAAGCAGAAACTTGAATTACAGGAAAAGAACAGATATTCTGATGAAGAACTTGAGGAATTCAAGGAGCTAATCCTGAGTAAACTGGAAAAAGCCAATGAAGATTTGAAATTGCTGATGGAAGCTTACCATCTTGACGGTGAGCATGGCACAGATGATACTTCACCTACTTTTAAGATTCTTGAAGAGGGATACCAGGTTATGTCGAAAGAAGAAAACAGCCGGCTGGCTTCCAGGCAGCAAAAGTTTATCAATAATCTCGAAAATGCCCTCCTGAGGATCGAAAATAAGACTTTCGGAATCTGCCGGGTGACGGGGAAACTCATCTCCAAAGAAAGGCTGAAAAGCGTACCGCATGCAACCCTCAGCATCGAAGCCAAGCTTAACCAGCATGTAAAGTCTTGAAGAAATCCATTCTCATTGTCCTGTTGGTACTGATCCTGGACCAGGTATTAAAATTCTGGATCAAGACCCACATGACCCTGGGCCAGGAAATCAATGTGGCCGGGAATTGGTTCATCCTTCACTTTACTGAAAATGAAGGCATGGCATTCGGTTTTACTTTCGGAGGAGCAGCAGGTAAATTAATTCTCAGTATTTTCCGGATCATTGCCATCATCATTATAGGTTATTACATATATCGTTTACGAAAAAAATCCCCTCATCCGGGCTTGATTTTCAGCTTTTCACTTATCATGGCCGGTGCGCTTGGAAACATCATCGACAGCGCTTTTTACGGACTGATCTTCAATGAGAGCAGCTTTCACAGTGTTGCAACTCTTTTTCCTCCCGAAGGTGGTTACAGCGCCTTCCTGCACGGGAAAGTAGTCGATATGCTATATTTTCCTGTAATTGAAACAACCCTTCCCGATTGGGTCCCGTTATGGGGAGGGCAACCATTCACATTCTTCCGGCCTGTCTTCAATGTTGCAGATAGCTCTATCACAACCGGTGTACTTTTGTTGCTCATCTTTCAAAAAAAGTTTTTCGCTAAGAAAGAATCTCCTGAAAATACAACTGGAATTAATCCGGAAGGTGATTCATCTGCCACAATCTGACAGCCCACCACATCTCCAGTTAAAATTTTTTCATTATTTATCTTTTTAACAGTCGTGCCTATTGTATAAATCAATTAATTACTTAATATTTACTACCTTTGCATAACTTTTTAAAAATTCAAGCCGTCTGTTATGGAAAAAAAGAGAGTCCTCTTCGTATCTCAGGAAATAATGCCTTATATTGAAGAAACTCCCATCGGGCGAATCGGACGTTATCTTCCTCAGGGGATTCAGGAGAAAGGAAAAGAAATCCGGACTTTTATGCCTCGTTACGGAACCATCAACGAACGAAGAAACCAGTTGCATGAGGTGATCCGCTTATCGGGGATGAACCTGATCATTGACAATAATGACCACCCGCTGATTATAAAAGTAGCCTCCATACAGCAAGCCCGCATGCAGATCTATTTTATCGACAATGAAGATTATTTTCAGCGCAAAGCTAACCTTTACGATAAAAACGGTAAATTCTTTGATGATAATGATGAAAGGGCGATCTTCTTTGCAAGGGGTGTGTTGGAAACCGTTAAAAAATTAGGCTGGAGTCCGGATATTATCCATTGCCACGGCTGGTTTACCAGTCTTATCCCGCTTTATGTGAAAAAATCCTATCGCGATAATCCCCTGTTCAACGAAACAAAAGTTGTCATCTCAATTTATGATGATGATTTCAAGGAGGAAATGCATGCCGATATCAGTAAAAAAATTAAATACGACGGGGTGACAAAACAGGACCTTGCATACTACAAGAAGACTAATTTCGTTAATTTAATCAAAGCAGCGGTGCAATATTCCGATGGCGTAATCATCGGCAGCCGGAAGATCAATAAAGAACTCCTGGAATATGTTGGCAAATCAGGTAAACCTGTCCTTGATTATCAGGGAGAGGAACAATACCTGGAAGCTTTCTCGGATTTCTACGATAAGATTTTGATTGAGGAACCCGTTGTTTCGCGTTAATCATTCCGGATACTGTTATCTTTTTCAATTTAAACTTAACGTGACAATGCTTAAGAAGTTCAGCTGGTTTTCTGCAGGCCTTTTCCTGATCACAGCCCTCTTACTTACAACCTGTAAAAAAGAAAATAATGACCTTGGGCTTGAGATCCAGCCCCCCGGCGACAAACTCAATGTGCACTCCATCGATACAACCGCTGTAATCGCATATTCGCAGATTGTGGATTCTGTTAAAACTGATGAAACCTCTGTTTCCTTGCTTGGCAGCATGGTAGATCCTGTATTTGGCAGATCGACTGCCAGTTTTTACACTCAATTCAGGTTGTCAGAATCTGCCTATGACTTTGGGATAACTCCCTATCCTGATTCCCTGGTCCTTTCGCTGAAATATGATGGTTTTTATGGCGACTCAACTGCAGTCATGACTGTAAAGGTTTACGAGTTAGCCGGACAGATTCAATTGGATTCACTATATTATTCGAACCAGTCGGTAGCCGTTAAGGAAACATTACTTGGCCAAAAAACATTCACTCCTGATTTTTCCAGCAATGTTATTATCGGGGTAGATACACTGGATCCTCATCTTCGCATCCATCTGGGTTCACTGACTTCCACACTGGCTAGCAAACTTCTCACTGCCCCGGCTGACAGCATGGCCGACAATAAAAGTTTCCTGAATTATTTTTATGGCCTTTATGTTACTGCAGAGCCCGCCAATAGTGGAGGTTCAATAATCTACCTCGACCTTTTATCGTCCGTTTCGGAAATGACGCTTTATTACCATAATGGCACAGATGACTCCCTGAAATTTGAATATCTGATCAACAGCAACTGCGCCCGCTTTGGCAATTTTACCCATGATTACAGCCTCGGGGACCCTGCATTCAAGGCACAGGTTATTGATAAAGATACGACGTTGGGTAAAAGCATTTGTTATGTGCAGGCTCTTGGCGGTGTTAAAACCTTTGTGCGCTTTCCTTACATTAAGAATTATTATGCCAATGGAAATATCGCTGTGAATGAGGCCCGCTTATTTCTCAGTTGCTATGAGCCGGATCCGGGGCTGGACGTCGCCAGTACGCTGGTTTTAGTCAAAAGAAAAGCAGAAGGAGGATATTCTATAACGGATGACCAGCTGGAAGGGGAAGGTTATTTTGGAGGATATTATGATAAAAACAATCATGGTTACTGGTTCAGGATTACCAATACTATCCAGGAATTGATGCGATCTGCTGATCCTGATTACGGCCTTGAGGTATATGTCTCCGGGGGAGCTGTCAATGCGCAACGTGTCCTCCTGAGCGGAAAAAGTCCTCAATTACCTATTGCTCCTGAAGACAGAATGAAACTGATCATTACTTATACTACTCTTAACTAGTTAATTCTGCAAGGCTTCTCCATTTGGTAGTTTCAGCAATCATTTGAGGTCAGGATTACATTATTGATTAAGTTTGTCTGATAAATTGAAATCCTAAGCTTATGTGCGGAATTATTGCTTATCTGGGGCCAAAAGAAGCTTATCCGATCCTTATGAAAGGATTATACCGGTTGGAATACCGGGGGTACGACAGTGCCGGCCTGGCCATCCTGAATGATAGCCTCAAGGTTTTTAAGACTAAGGGTAAAGTTGCGGACCTTGAGGAGCTTACAAAAAAAATGGACTTAACAGGTACCGTCGGTATTGCCCACACACGCTGGGCAACGCATGGGGAGCCTAATGATATCAATGCCCATCCTCATTATTCCCAGTCGAAAAATCTGGCGATCATTCACAATGGAATTATCGAGAATTACCTGACGTTGAAAAAAGAGCTGATCAACCGGGGATATGTTTTTACGAGTAACACTGATACGGAAGCCCTGGTCCATCTTATCGAGGATATACAGGTACATGAAAATGTTGACCTGGTGGAGGCCGTGCGGATTGCCCTTAACCAGGTTATCGGAGCTTATGCGATCGTGGTCATCTCTAAAAATCATCCCGATATGCTCATCGCGGCGCGGAAAAGCTCGCCGCTGGTCGTCGGGATCGGCATCGACGAATTCTTCATTGCCTCAGATGCAACGCCAATTGTGGAGTATACCAAGGATGTGGTTTATCTGAACGATGAGGAACTTGCTATCTTGAGAAGAAGGAAACCGCTCAAGATCTTAACCATTAAGAATAAGGAGAAAACTCCTTATATCCAGAAGCTTGAGCTTAACCTTACTGCTTTGGAAAAAGGTGGCTATAAGCATTTCATGCTGAAAGAGATCTTCGAACAGCCCCGCTCCATACGCGACAGCATGCGGGGAAGGCTCAGGTTGCAGGAGGGCATAGTTTCACTGGGCGGAATTGTGGATTATGAGCAGAAACTAGTGAATGCCGAGCGGATCATTATAGTGGCCTGCGGCACTTCCTGGCATGCCGCCCTGGTCGGGGAATATCTGATCGAGGATCTGGCCAGGATCCCTGTGGAAGTGGAATATGCCTCTGAGTTCCGGTACCGCAACCCAATCCTTTGTGAAAAAGATGTGGTTATTGCTATCTCCCAATCCGGTGAAACTGCCGATACCCTGGCGGCCATCGACCTGGCCAAGGGCCGTGGTGCAACTATCCTTGGCATCTGTAATGTTGTCGGGTCATCCATTGCACGAGCCACGGATGCCGGTTCTTACACGCATGCCGGGCCTGAGATCGGGGTAGCCTCCACCAAGGCTTTCACTTCACAGGTAACCGTACTTATTTTGCTGGCGCTGACTATTGCGCAGAAGAAAGGAAGCGTTCCGAAATCACGATTCATCCGTATCCTCCATGAACTCGACCAGATACCGGAAAAAGTCGCAAAAACCCTTCTCGTTGATCCGGTCGTTAAGAAAATTGCGGGATTATACAAAGACCACCGGAATTTCCTCTATTTAGGCCGCGGGTATAATTTTCCGGTTGCCCTGGAAGGTGCCCTTAAGTTGAAGGAAATCTCGTATATTCATGCTGAAGGTTATCCCGCCGCTGAGATGAAGCACGGGCCCATTGCCCTTATCGACGAAGAGATGCCTGTAGTATTCATCGCCACTAATAAAGGCACTTACGAGAAGGCTCTCAGTAACATCCAGGAAGTGAAAGCCAGAAAGGGTAAAGTAATCGCGATTGTGACCGAAAATGATGAACTGGTGCGTGACCTTGCTGATCACATTATCGAGATTCCCGAAACAGAAGAATTATTGGTCCCTCTCCTGGCAACCATTCCGCTCCAGCTATTATCCTACCATATAGCCGTAATGCGCGGTTGTAATGTAGACCAGCCAAGGAACCTGGCGAAGTCGGTGACGGTTGAGTAGGACTGTAAGACGGTAAGACTGTAAGACAATCTAATACGCACAAAACTTGCCCTTTTTCAAATCTTTGTAAGTTTTTATGCAACTATTCAACACAGATAGGATGCACTGTGCCTATAAAGGTGAACGTTTCCAGACGTTTATACGCGCCACTGACCACAGGAGAAAAATAGTCACAGGCTATTTGCCGCGAATTTAAAGCACAACACTATTACGCAGCCATTCGTAATATATCTTGCCTATCCGTATGTTTTTAATTATATTTACAGGCTATTAATAGTCTTGGCGCTTATATCTGCCATAAGGGAATGATAAACACCGTAATACGTTGTATAATGAAAAAAGTGTTTATTCTCTTGGTCATTTTAATGTACTTAATAGTACCCATTTATGCTCAAAACCCACAATGGGTGCAATATACCAATGGGGATGAAGTTACTGCTTTAGCAGAAGAAGGCAATAATATGTGGGTAGGTACAACGGGCGGTTTAGTGAAAATTGACAAAAGCACGGGTATTCAAACTTTTTACAACAATGCAAATTCGGGCCTGCCCGATAACTATGTACTAATAATCGCAATAGACACAAGCGGGTCGGAATGGCTTGGGACTAATTATGGATTGGCAGTTTATAATGAAAACGGTATTCCTGTTTCAATTATAGAAAATATTACTTCGGAAACCCACATCACCATTTACCCCAACCCTACAACCACCATCATCACCATAGCACTGCCTTCCACCACGCACGTCAATAACACAACCCTTGCCATATACAACGTTAACGCCCAGCAGGTCATATCCCGCCGCATAACGGAACCAATAACCGTTATTGATATCAGCACACTGCCCCGTGGCGTTTATTTCGTGCGGATCACCAATGACGCCACGGTGTTGGTGAACAAGTTCATGAAGCTGTGAAGGGGAGGACTGTAAGACTGTAAGACTATAAGATTGTAAGACTTTAGGACGGTATGATTTACAGCTTCCATTTCTCGGCTTGATTGCTCATTGTAATCAATTTCCCAATAATATTAGCATAATCATCACGAAGTTTATGATTCAGTTCGGAATGTAAATAATTACATTTTAGAGAAAACTCCAGCCAAACAATAGTTTCTCCACCTTCAGCAATTGCATCAGAAAGATGTGATGAAAAATTCTTTGGATATTTTCTTCTGTAAAAAGCCTCTGCAATATTCGCACAAACAGATCGTGAAGATCGCCTGATTTGATCGGTTAATGAATATTTTTCCTCTTTGGGAAAAGATAAGGATACCTCAAAAATCATCATGGCTGCATTAAAAGCCAGATGATAAACCTCTAAATCTTCATGTTTTGTGAATTTCATTTGAAATGGGATTTAATTTTCATGTTTATCCGAAAATCAATCCCATTATACCTGTCCTGTTAATAACTTCTATCCTAAAATGATGAATTTAAAACTGTAAGACTGTAAGAGTTTAAGAATGTAAGAGTTTAAGAATGTAAGAATGTAGAAATGTATTAGAAACCAAAAATCCTACCGTCTTATGGTCCTACAGTCTTATAGTCTTATTTCTGCTGCTTTCCAATCCACCAGCTTCCAGAAGTCAGAAATGTAATCCGGTCTGCGGTTCTGCTTGTCAAGGTAATAGGCATGTTCCCATACATCACAGGTGAGAATGGGTTTCAGGCCACTTTTTAGCGGGTTTCCGGCATTGCTTTCCTGTGTGATGACCAGCTTTCCATTGGCATCCAATGAAAGCCAGGCCCAGCCTGAGCCGAAGAGGGTGGCGGCAGCCTGGGTGAAATGTTCCTTGAATCCATCGAAAGTACCAAAATCCCGGTCGATAAGGCCGATCAGTTTTCCTGCCGGAAGGCCACCACCGTAAGGACTAAGGCAGTGCCAGTAAAAAGTGTGGTTCCAGACCTGGGCGGCATTGTTGAAAATCCCGCCACCGGATTTTTGGATGATCTCCTCAAGCGTTGCCTGTTCAAATCCCGAACCGGGCAGTAACTTGTTCAGGTTGTTCACATAAGCCTGGTGGTGTTTTCCATAATGGAATTCCAGGGTTGTCTTTGAAATAAATGGCTCCAGCGCATTCAGCGCGAAAGGCAATGTTGGTAATTCGAATGACATAATAACTTGGCTTAGTTCAAAGTTCATAGTTCAAAGTTCAAAGTTAAATACAAAAACCACACTTTGCACTTTGAACTTTGCACTTTGAACTATTTTCTGATTGTATCAAGCGCCACCTGGAATATTTTGTCCACATCGTGGTAGATCGGGTAAAAAGCCTGGTCGTCAAGCAGGTTGCGGCCGATATAAGCTTTCAGAAGGGTCTTGATCTTCTTTTCTGAATAACGGACTTCTTTAGCGGTGAATATAAGGCCCTGTTTACGGGCATTATCGATTAATCCATTAAAAAGCTGGTCATCGACCCGGAAATTATCCCTGAAGTCTTCAACCGTCCTGAAATGCTGGAGTGTGGCCCGCTCTCTGTCGGTATAATCAAATGCATATTGGAAGATCAGGTTCTGATGGATCATGCGGTTATAAAGATTATCTTTTTCATCTGCCTTCATGGCCACATAAACATCGGGCATTATCCCTCCGCCACCATACACGACTTTTCCGGCCGGAGTATAGTATTTGATTGTATCGCTGAAGGCAATGCTATCCGGATTTTCCATCTCACCAGTGGCGTAGCGGTGATAAAGTTCTTCATAATATTCTTTGTTCCCATTTGTATAAGGACGCTGGATACATCTTCCTGAAGGGGTATGATAGCGTGCAACGGTCAGGCGGATCGCTGAACCGTCAGGAAAGGTGAGTTGCTCCTGCACCAGTCCTTTTCCAAACGACCTTCTGCCGATGATAAAGCCACGGTCATTATCCTGTATGGCCCCGGCGACAATTTCACTGGCCGAAGCGGAAGACTCGTCAATTAATACCACGAGGTCACTTTCCTCAAAAATCCCTTTTCTGGTGGCATAAGCATAGTTATTTGGCCTGCTGTTGCCTTCAGTGTAAACGATAAGTTTTTTATCGGAGAGAAATTCATCGGAGATATTAATGGAAGCCTGGAGGAAACCACCATAATTTCCCCGGAGGTCGAGGATCAGCCTGGTCATCCCCTGCTCCATAAGCATTTTCAGTGCGCTTAACAATTCTTCATAAGTATTGGCGGCGAAACGGCTGAGCTTTATATAACCGATTGAATCATCGACCATATAAGATATATCAATACTGTAAGTCGGGATGACGTCCCGGACCAGGCTAAAATCGATCAGGTCGGCAAGACTTCGGCGATGTATGCTCACCTTTACCTGAGATCCCCGTTTACCTTTAAGCTGCCTGACTGCATCCCTGTCGGTCACACCAATTCCTGCAACAATTGAATCATTGATCTTCACGATGCGGTCGCCGGCCAATAATCCCGCTTTTTCCGAAGGTCCGCCCGGGATTGTCTGGATCACCATGATTGTGTCTTTTTCAATACGGAACTGTATGCCAATCCCTTCAAAATTGCTGTTTAGCTGGTCCTCTACTTCAGTAAAATCTTCCGAGGGAATATATTGTGAATGCGGGTCGAGCTTATCGAGGACTCCTTCGATCGCATTGTCGGTCAGATCCTCACGGCTTACTGAATCAACATAGTCCTGCTGAACATAATTGATCAGGTCGGTTACTTTATCGTGATGGGCCGGTTTGACAAAGAGGGCATTATCTGATTTATCGTTTCTGACAAACGACAGTTTACTGCCGAGCCAGATGCCAAGTATCAGCACAACAGCCAGTATAATAGGGAGATAAATTGTAAAACGGTGGCGGTTTTCCATGGATAGAAAATATGATTAGAGGCTGTAAAGATAGTGGTTATTAGTTAGTGGTCATTGGTCATTGGTCATTAGTCATTGTCATTAGGTTGTCATTTACTGTCGACTCACGTTTAGTAACTTCTGTGCTTTTATAGGGATAAGTTTTAAGTCAAAAATTTTCAGAATAAATTTGTCAAGTATAACAATCAAATTATTGCTTTGATGGAAAAATATATCTACTCCCGGATCTTGATGGAGAAAATCCAGCCATGGCTATTCCAGGGGAAAGTAATCATTATCTACGGCCCGCGACAGGTGGGGAAGACCACACTTGCAAAAGACATTCTAGCCTGTTCTCCCGGCTCGCTATACCTGAACTGCTGAGGTTTGGTTCCTATCCGGATATAGTGGACCGCAGTGAAAATGAAAAAATACAATTGCTGGAATCTCTGACAAGCGATTATTTGTTCAGGGAGCTTTCCGGTTTGTTAAAGATATCAGTGGCTACAGTACAAAGATACCTCCAGTTATTCGAAAAATCATTCGTTCTGTTCTCACTGCCTTCCTTCAGCAGAAATCTTCGGAAAGAACCCGGCAGAAGCAGGAAATACTATTTCTATGATTTGGGCATCAGGAATAGTTTGATCAATAATTTCAATTCGCCCGAAATCCGCAATGATACCGGTCAACTTTGGGAAAACTTTTGCTTTATGGACCGCATCAAGCGCAACCAGGCGATGGGTAGAATAGTAAATTACTATTTCTGGCGAACTTATGACCAAAAAGAGATTGACCTTATCGAAGAATCAGAAGGAAAGCTCATGGCCTTCGAATTTAAATGGAAACCACAAAAGATAAAACCTCCTGCAGATTTTTTGGAAGCTTATCCCGGCTCGGATTTTAAAGTGGTGCACAAAGAGAATTACAGGGATTTTTTAATATAATGGAACTTGAGTGTTGCAGCGACGTAACGATATAGCAATGTAATCCGTTCGAAAAGGCCCATTTTTTATCTCACCTTGATAATCTTCCCTGTAGTTGCGTTATGACCGGTTGAAAAATGGTAAATGTATATGTCGGGAGGCAGTCTTTCCGCGTTCCATATAACCCGGTAATCGCCTTTATTCAGCGATTCATCCAGGATGGTGGCAACGACCTGTCCAAAATTGTTACATACTAACAGTTTCACATCTGCCGGTTCCTGTAGCCGAATATTGAAAGTTGTCTGGCCGGTAAAAGGATTTGGATAAACAGTACAATAGTCTGAAGTAAAATTCTCCTTCAATCCGACACCACATGCTAATTCCACCTCTTCCTGGCTGTTGCAACCGGTGTCGTTGTCAATGATTTCGATGAATCCTCCCGGGTCGGCAAGGTAATCACAAACGCTTTGGACGTTACAATTGCTCAGGATATTATTATGAGAGATATGAAGATAAGTGATAAGGTCAGCATCAACATTTGCAATGCCGTTGATCGAAAATAATGCCGGGTTATCTTTTACAGAAAGACTGCCATCAACATTGATCAAGCCCTGGAGGCCGTTCAGGTTCAACAATGAATAATTTTCTGAGATATAGACTGAACCGGCTGAAATCAGGTTGTTCATCCCATGCAGGTTTTTTAGTGATACATTATGCATTACCGATAATCCGGATCCAATATCGGATAATGCATCTAGTCCTGATAAGGTCAATAATCCAGGATTATACATGATGAGCATTTCATTACCTACTGAAATCAGGTTATTTAGTCCCTCAAGATTAGTCAATTCATTATTTCCGGAGCATTCTATCCATCCAATCCATAGATCTCCTTGAATAATCCTTACATTATTAAGGCCGTTTAAGCTGGATAAATTCTCATTTCCACAAATAAACAAAGTCCCATTTATTGTATCTACTCCCGATAAACTGTCCAGATGAGTTATATCCTCACCCTGAATCCCGACAAATCCTTCTAATTGATCACAATCAGAATAATATGACGGGAAACTGTCAATCTCTGCCTGGCTGTAGAAAAGATAGTTTCCGAAAGGCAAACAGGAAAGGGTGATCCCGCAGTTATCCGCGATTTCATGCGGATTGTCACACCCGATTGCATTTCTATAAATATTGATCTGACCATTTGGATCAGCTAAATAATCACAGATACTCTGGATGTTACAATCTGAAAGATTTTGATTGTTGTATATCCAAATGCTGCTGATTGATTCAGCGCTGATATTGTCCAGGCCCTCCAGGCTTGTCAGTGAATAGTTGTCTTTAATCCAAAGTTCACCTCCGATTGAAGTCAACCCTTCCAATCCTGTTAAATTGGGCAGCAATTCATTATATATCAGAGCCATATCACCACCGATGGAATCCATTCCTTCCAGTCCCGATAACGAGGTCAAAGATTCGTTGTATTCAATAGACAAATCACCTACAGAAGATAAATTCTCCAACCCGGTTAAAGAAGTCAATACTAAGTTTCCCCATATATCGACTCTTCCGGCTACAGTTGTCAAATTGTCTAATCCTACCAGATTTATCAGCCCTTCGTTAGAATAGAAAGCAAGACTTCCACCAATATATTTCAGATTGTTGAGACCGGTTAAATTCAATAATTGATCATTAATCTGAAGATTAAGGTTTCCATATAAAGAATCAATACCTTCAAGCCCCGTCAAACTGATTAAATTATCATTACTTATATAAATACCCTCTTCAACCTTAACCAATCCTGATAATCCCTGAATATTGACCAGGTTATCATTATTGTTTAACAATAAAGTACCACCAATGTAGGCTAAGTTTTCGAGTCCGTCCAGGTTATTCAAATTTGGATTGTTGCCTTTCCAGTTGGATCCTATTGTAAGGTTACCGAATATGGAATCCAGAACGCTGATTCCTTCCAGATCTGAAATATCATTTCCGGAAATCTTAACACCTCCTTCAATGGTTGTACATCCGGGAAAGTCAGACTGAAAATTGTCAATCTGGGCTTGTGTAGTAAAATTGATGCCATCAGGCAGGCAGGACTGCGAATATGCTTTCACCTGAATAATAATCAGGATAAAAACCACAAGAGATAATTGTTTCATGGCTGAAAGATTGGCAGGATAATATTGACCAAGCCAAGATACGAAAAAAAAGGATTATTTCTTCCGTCTTCCAATATCAAGCATGATGGATGATCGTAAATTGAATGCATTGAAAGCGTTCTCTTCGAATGGGATGAGGATGCCCGTATCAAACCCAAAATAGCCAAACCTGATGCCAATGCCTGTTGTAAAATACCTCCTCGTTCCCTTGGTCTTATCTTCATGATAAATACCGGCCCTGGCCGAAAAATTGCTCCTAAACCAATATTCTGCACCTATTCCAAATGACCATTCCTTCATTTCCTCCTCAAAGCCACCGGGAGCATCATACCATGACTGGAACATCCCCCGTAAAACTGATACATTCGGATCCATTCCTTTTGAAATGACCCGGTTATTCTCGTCATCATAAACCGGATAGCCAAGTGAATCGCGCAGATAGACCGGTGGAGTTGGAACAAGAAGTTTATTGAAATCAGCTAAGAAAGTCAATGAATTAGATGCATTGAACTTTGTTGTAAAACCAATTCCTGCTCTAAGATTGGTAGGAATGAAATCCTTATTGACAGCTGTTTCTGAATAGGAAATTTTCGAGCCTATGTTGCTGATATTGACTCCCCAGGCAATACTACCTTCATAACTTCCAAGAGAAATGCCTTTTTGATAATACATGGAAATATCCATGGCGACAGAGACACCTGCAGAAGTTTCAGCGCCCTGAACAAATTGTCCCCGGGTAAGATCCGAATAGATCAGTCTTCCGGCCAGCCCTAATGATAAAACTTCGCTGATCCTGTAAGAGAAAGAAATATCATTATAAAAGTCATAAGGCTTATAGGTTCCCAGATCATTCCCAAATTCATCTATAAAAGTAACTTCTCCGAATGAATAATATACCATTGATGTCGCAATTGCCATCCTGTCCTTAATCTTGAAAAAAAGATTGAATGCATGATAGCCAAATGAAAGATCCAAAGGGTCATAATCCTGAATCAATAACCAGTACCAGGGTGTATAGGAAACTGCAACTCCGAATCTTTTATCAGTGAATGCATATTTTGCGGGATTCCAATGCATGGAAAATGCATCAGGGTTTGATGCGGCTCCGAGAGTGCCTAACGCAGTACCCCTGGAATCAGGCGCAAAAAGAAGATATGGCACGGCAGTTAGAATGGCCCTGCTTTGCGCAAGTAATCCCTGGGAAAACAAGATCATCACGATAATAGTCAGTATTACTTTCATGACATTTCATGGTTTGGTTTACGGTTAACTTCTCTATCGTATCCTACCTCATTATAGTATTCTTCCTAAATCAGATATCTCTTCTCAAATTTATACATTATTCATTAAAGGTAATAAACAGAAGATCTAAATCAAGGAAAACGATATCCCGGGCAATTTGTTTATTCCGTCACCCCAGCCGTCACCTGGAAAAGATAAACCCCTTCAAGAGCAATTCCTGCAAAGCTTAAAATTTCCCCAACTCAAAACTCAACACTCAAAACTTAAAACTCAAAAACCAACACCCAAAGGGCCTTGGTTTTTGCTGGTACCCGGGGTCGGGATCGAACCGGCACGAGCTCTCGCTCACAGGTTTTTGAGACTAGCGCGTCTACCAGTTCCGCCTAATTTTTTTTATAATATTCCTTCGTATAAGTCTTCAATTGGGAAAATCAAATCATAATCATTCCAATTAAGATTTCCATCAACAATCTGATAGTCCTTAAACATTACTTCATCTAAATATTTTCGAATTGAAGGGTGTAAGGAAGATTCTAAGAATGGTCTAAAATCAACTAGTCTGCCAAATCCATCGCTAAAAAATACTCTTATTGCATAATCTCCAATATACCGGGCAGATATAATTTCGATGATATCAACATTGTAATCAATATATTCTTCTGTAATTTTCACTTGATTCGGGTATTAATTTTCTCGAATTCGACATCCTTATGATAAACAAAGTAGTCAATCCATTTTTGAACTATTCTATCTGCATATTTTTCTAAAAATTCTTTAAAATCATTGAGTTTACTGCCTGTCAATGGCCTCAAGCCTTTTAGGGACTTAATTTTAATCTCAACAATCTTGCCATCGACTATATAAAACTCCGCCTTACTTTCAAATCCATCATATTTGCCATGCACATGAATCGGCTCATGCTCATTGGAATAGAAAAATATCAGAATCCCTAAATATTCGAAAATCTTTGGCATCACCTCATTTTTTCACAAATTTAATCATTATTTAGAAATGAAGCAATATGTCATAAGTGTATAATATAGAAGCCTCTATTAGTATTTTATCGGTGAGAGGAGGGGATTTTCAATTATTTCAAGATTCCCCAACTCAAAACTCAACACTCAAAACTTAAAACTTAAAAACCAACGCCCAAAGGGCATTGGTTTTTACATGTACCCGGAGCCGGGATCGAACCGGCACGAGCTCTCGCTCACAGGTTTTTGAGACCAGCGCGTCTACCTGTTCCGCCACCCGGGCGAGATGGGTGTGAGTTTGGGTGTGCAAGTGAAGTGTGGGTGTGATATTAAATTGGGAGCGCAAAGATAATAGAAATTTGGACAATCTGCCAGATTATCTTACCTTTGCAGCCCCGGAAAACGGAAAATCCTTTTTATTATGCCTACAAAGAAAGATCTGGTAAGTATTTTCGGTTGCAGAGCTACTTTCGACCTGGCCGAAAAAATAGCTAAAAGCTATGGTTGTAAGTTGGGACAATCTACCGTTTTCCCATTTTCTGACGGCGAATTCCAACCTGCTTTTGAAGAAAATATCCGTGGGCGACATGTATTTATCGTACAATCTACTTCCCCCCCTGCCGATAACCTGCTGGAACTTATGATGATGATCGATGCAGCGCGCCGGGCCTCGGCCAAGAATATTGTGGCAGTGATCCCTTATTTCGGGCTCGCCAGGCAAGACCGCAAAGATCGTCCCAGGGTATCCATTGCCTCCAAACTGGTGGCTAACCTGTTAACGGCAGCCGGAGTGCAACGGGTTGTCACCCTCGACCTCCATGCTGACCAGATCCAGGGCTTTTTCGATGTTCCGGTGGATCACCTGTTCGCGTCCTCTATTTTCCGCAGCTATATTGAAACACTCAATCTCCCAAATCTTACGATGGCTTCGCCGGACACGGGAGGTACACGCCGTGCCGCATCTTATGCCAAAGCATTGCATACCGACTTTGTAATCTGTTACAAGCAACGGTCCAAACCTGGTGAGGTTTCTAAAATGGCGCTGGTGGGAGATGTCAAGGGGAGAGATATTATCCTGGTTGATGATATCATCGATACAGGAGGATCTATCACAAAGGCTGCCCAACTTATGATGGACAAAGGGGCCAATAGTGTGCGGGCTTTCTGCACCCACCCGGTGTTCTCCGGCCAGGCTTATGAAAAAATCGAAAATTCAGTTATTACTGAAGTCGTCGTTACCGATACTATCCCACTTAAGCAGAAAAGTGAGATGATCACTGTCCTCACCACGGCTGAACTATTTGCCGAAGTGATCAAACGGATTGAAAACTTTGAATCAATCAATTCGCTGTTCATTATGGATGATAGTGATAAGAAATAGTCGTTAGTCTTTAGTCATTGGTCATTGGTTATTAGTTTTTTATTGTATTATAATTTAAAATTTAAAATTTAAAATTTCATGAAAACAGTATCTATGAGCGGCTCTCTGCGTGAGAGCGTAGGGAAAAAAGATGCTAAACTCCAGCGTTCGGAGGGGCGTATCCCATGTGTGCTTTATGGTGGCAAGGAACAAATCAAATTTGTGGCAGATGAGAAATCATTCACGCAAATTGTTTTTACACCTGATTCTCATTTTATCAAGCTTACCATTGATGGTAAAAGCCATAACTGCGTGTTGAAAGATATCCAGTACCACCCGGTCAGCGATACCATCCTGCATGCTGATTTTATTGAATTCGAAATGGATAAACCTCTCACCATGAGTGTCCCTGTGAAGTTTACAGGAAACGCACCCGGTCTGATCAAAGGAGGCGAGCTGGTGAAAAAATTCAGGAAACTGAATGTCCGCGCTCTTCCTGCTGAAATGCCCGAAGCCGTAGTGATCGATATCAGTAACCTCGACATTGACCAGAAAATCATCATTGGTGAAGTACCCCAGGAAAAATTCAAGATCCTCGAAAAACCTGAAAGATACATTATAGCCATCCGGCCTACACGTGTCACCGTTACTGTCGAGCCTGGAGCTGAAGGCGCAGCAGCACCAGCACCAGCACCTGCGCCTGCAAAATAAGGCCCCTGACAGGTCTGAGTTATGAAATACCTGATAGCAGGACTGGGCAACATCGGTGATGAATATGCCAATACCAGGCACAACATCGGATTCACTGTTTTAGACACCCTTGCCCGGTTATCAGGTGTTTCTTTTCAAAGCGGACGATATGCCGATGTTGCCCGTATGAGGATAAAAAACAGGTCACTGGTCCTGATCAAGCCTTCCACTTATATGAATCTGAGCGGAAAAGCGGTCCGCTATTGGCTGGAAACTGAAAAAATCCCAATGGAAAACCTTCTGGTCGTGGTGGATGATATCGCTCTTCCTCCAGGACAGTTGCGTTTGAAACTAAAAGGAGGTGATGGCGGCCATAACGGGCTTATCAGCATCATTGAAATTCTGGAAACACAAGATTTTTCCAGGCTCCGTTTCGGGATCGGCAACGATTTCGCAAAAGGCTATCAAACTGATTATGTACTTGGAAAGTGGACTGCAAAGGAGGAAGAGATACTTGTCCCCCGGTTACCTGAAGCAGTGGAAATGATCCGGTCTTTTGTCACTGTGGGGCCGGGGTTGACAATGACGAACTTCAATCAAAAGAATTAAAATTTACACTTTACAATTTACAATCTAAGATCTTAATTTGTAAATTGTAAATCCTAGATTTTCTTGATTCTTCCCCTGATTATTGATGCAACCCGGTCAAATGGAATCCTATCCTGCATCATGCTGTCGCGTTCCCGAATCGTCACGGTATTATCCTGCAAGGTCTGGTGATCGACGGTAATGCAGTAAGGGGTGCCGATGGCATCCTGCCGGCGGTAACGTCGGCCGATAGAGTCTTTCTCATCGTACTGGCACATGTAATCATACTTCAAACCGTCGAAAATCTCCAGGGCTTTCTCCGGTAATCCGTCTTTTTTAATCAATGGCAAAACAGCTGCTTTGACAGGTGCAAGAAATGGCGGGAATTTCAGCACTACGCGTTCCGTGCCGTCTTCCAGTTTTTCTTCGTTAAATGAGTAACTCAATACAGCAAGGAAAGTACGGTCAAGGCCGATGGATGTTTCGATGACATAAGGAACGTAGCTCTGGTTCAGATCCGTGTCAAAATATTGCAGCTTTTTGCCGGAATATTGCTGGTGCGATGACAGGTCGAAATCGGTGCGGGAATGGATGCCTTCCAACTCCTTAAAACCGATGGGGAAGTCAAATTCAATGTCGAAAGCGGCATTGGCGTAATGTGCGAGCTTGTCGTGCTCATGGAAACGGTATTTCTCAGCGGGGATTCCCATTCCCAGGTGCCAGTTCATCCGCTGTTCCTTCCAGTAGTTGAACCATTTCATCTCTTCACCGGGCTGGACAAAGAACTGCATTTCCATCTGCTCGAACTCCCGCATCCGGAAAATGAACTGCCGGGCGACGATCTCGTTGCGAAAAGCCTTGCCGGTCTGAGCAATGCCAAAAGGAACCTTCATCCTGCCCGTTTTCATCACGTTCAGGAAGTTGACAAATATTCCTTGTGCCGTTTCAGGGCGAAGGTAGATCACATTGGTATCTTCGGCCAACGAACCCATTTGCGTGGCAAACATCAGGTTGAACTGACGCACATCGGTCCAGTTGCGGGTCCCTGAAACCGGGTCGGCTATTTCCAGGTCGATGATGAGCTGACGAAAAGCGGCGAGGTCATTGGACTCCATTGCTGAATAGAGCCTTTTCGCTGCTTCATCTATCTTCTGCTTATACTCCTGGATACGAGGATTTGTTTCCAGGTATAAGGCTTCATCAAAGCTTGCACCGAATCTCTTCCTGGCTTTCTCCACCTCCTGGTCGATCTTTGTCTGCTGCTTTGCCATGTAATCCTCTACCAGCGTATCGGCGCGGTAGCGTTTCTTGGAGTCTTTATTGTCAATCAGCGGGTCACTGAATGCATCCAAGTGGCCTGAAGCTTTCCAGACGGTGGGGTGCATAAAAATGGCAGAATCGAGCCCTACGATGTTTTCATGATATTGCACCATCGACTTCCACCAATATTCCCGGATATTGTTCTTCAATTCGACACCATACTGGCCGTAATCATAAACGGCGCTTAATCCGTCATAAATCTCGCTGGAAGGAAATACAAACCCGTATTCTTTAGCGTGAGAGATTATTTTTTTGAATAGGTCTTCGTTGTTGGGCATCACTATTTAGTTCAAAGTTCAAAGTTCAAAGGGCAAAAGGCAAAGGGCAAAGATTTACCTGCAAAACTATGAAAATAATGGTTTGAGAAGACGAGAACCCTCAGCAAGCTCCCTTAAGGAGTTGTTAATGGTTTTTATTTTCGCAAAATTCAGTAAGTACGCCTGCAGTTGATTTCGGGTGCAAAAAGGCGATATGCAATCCTTCCGCACCTTTCCTGGGTTGCTGGTCGATCAGCCGGACGCCTTTGGTTTCCATTTCCTTAAGACAATTCTCCAGGTTTTCAACGGCATAAGCCATGTGATGGACCCCCTCCCCCCGGTTGGCAATGAATTTGCCAATTGGTCCTTCCGGGTCTGTTGATTCCAGCAATTCGATCTTGGTTTGACCAACCATGAAGAAAGCGGTCTTGACTTTTTGATCTTTAACTTCTTCGATGGCGTAACATTTCAGTCCGAGCACCTGTTCATAGAAAGGAATAGCTTCATCCAGACTTTTAACGGCAATTCCAATGTGCTCAATATGAGATATTTTCATTACAATGAGTTTATTGTTAATTCATTCACAAAGGTAGAAAAAAATCTTAGACGAGTTGAGATGACATCTCAGTTATTCAGCCAGCAACAGAACCTTATTGTGAAGCACTTCCACCACCCCACCTTTGATATCGAAATACTGAAGTTGTTTCTGGGCATCCTGTATCTTGACTTTGCCGCTGGCAAGAACTGAAATCAGCGGAGCATGATCATTCAGGATCTCAAATGATCCGTCGATGCCGGGAAGTTGCACCAGGCTGACTTCGCCGGAATAGAGCGTTTGTTCAGGTGTGATGATTTCGAGTTTCATATTTTTAATTAAGAATACAGAAGTCAGAATACAGAATACAGAAGACTAAAAGCAAACTGCCGACTGTCAACTTTCAACTGCCTACTTTTTATTGGTTTTCTGCCAAAATCCTCTTTCCTTTCTCAATCGCTTCCTCAATGGTTCCAACCAGGTTAAAGGCTGCTTCGGGATATTCATCAACCTCGCCATCCATGATCATTTTGAACCCTTTGATAGTATCTTCAATTGGTACAATGGTTCCGGGGATGCCGGTAAACTGCTCAGCCACATGGAAAGGCTGCGACAGGAAACGCTGCACACGGCGAGCGCGGTTTACAACCATTTTATCTTCGTCGGAAAGTTCATCCATCCCGAGGATGGCAATGATATCCTGGAGTTCCTTATAACGTTGCAGGATCTGCTTTACGCGCTGAGCGGTTCGGTAATGCTCCTCGCCGACAATTTCAGCGCTAAGAATGCGGGAAGTTGAATCCAGCGGATCAACTGCCGGGTAAATCCCGATTTCAAAAATCTTTCTGTTCAATACCGTTGTGGCGTCAAGGTGGGCAAAAGTAGTGGCCGGAGCAGGGTCGGTAAGGTCATCGGCAGGAACATAAACTGCCTGCACGGACGTGATGGATCCCCGCTTGGTTGAAGTGATGCGTTCCTGCATGATACCCATTTCCGTGGCCAATGTTGGCTGGTAACCAACGGCTGAAGGCATACGTCCCAGCAAGGCTGATACTTCAGAACCAGCCTGGGTGAAACGGAAAATATTATCGATAAAGAAAAGGATATCCCTTCCGCCGGATTTTTCATCCCCGTCGCGGAAATATTCTGCAAGGGTCAAGCCCGACAAAGCCACGCGGGCACGAGCGCCGGGAGGTTCATTCATCTGGCCGAACACCAGCGTGATATTGGAATCTTTAAGTTTATTGCGGTCAACTTTAGAAAGGTCCCAGCCCCCGTTCTCCATATCTTTCAAAAATTCTTCACCATACTGGATAACACCGGACTCGATCATTTCCCGCAGCAGGTCATTGCCTTCACGGGTTCTTTCACCGACGCCACCGAACACCGACATACCGGAATAAACTTTCGCGATATTGTTGATCAGCTCCATGATGATGACCGTCTTTCCTACACCGGCACCACCAAATAAACCGATTTTACCGCCTTTGGCATAAGGTTCGATCAGGTCGATAACTTTAATACCGGTATAGAGCACTTCCTGGCGGGTAGTCAGGTTTTCGAATGTTGGCGGATCCCGGTGGATCGGGTATAATCTTTCTCTTGAAACTTCACCCAACCCGTCGATAGGCTGACCGATCACATTGAACAACCGCCCCCGGATCTCTTCTGTAGCCGGCATGGAAATTGGTTTTCCTGTAGAAATTACATCCATTCCCCTGCGCATCCCGTCAGTAGAGTCCATAGCAACTGTGCGGATCGTATTTTCGCCGATGTCCTGCTGACACTCAAGGACGATAACTTCTCCCTTGTCGTTGGTCACCTCGAGGGAATCGTAAATATTCGGCAGGTCAGCTTCATTTTCAAAAGAAACGTCAACTACCGGCCCGATGATCTGGGCAATTTTTCCGATCGTTTTTTTCTCCATGAGTATTTTTCAAAATTTGGCGCAAAGATAGGATAACTTGGTTAATTTTCAATAATCATCCTCTGAAAAACAACGCCTTGATGATCAGCATGGCCATTTTAGGATTTTCTTTTAGCCGGCGGGTGGAATAAGCAAACCATTGTTCGCCGAAAGGAACGTAAACACGCATGTTATGGCCTCTGTCAAGGATGGATTTCCTGAGCTCCGGCGTCACGCCGTAAAGCATCTGGAACTCATACATGTTCTTTTGGACTTTATATTTTTCGATTAGCTTATAAGCGCCTTCAACGAGTGGCTTGTCATGGGTGGCTATGCCGGGATAAATCCCATGTTTGAAGATGAATTCAAGATCTTCAAGGAAATGCCTGTTGATCTCTTCGTACTTATTGTAAGCGATTTCAGGTGATTCCACATAAATGCCCTTGCAAATCCTGTAATTGACCGGGTTTTCCTTAGAATTAATGTCGAGTAAATCCTCAATGTCCTTCAGGGTCCTTTTCAAGTAAGCCTGGAATACCAGACCGACACTTTCAGGAAATTCTGCTTTCAGTTTCCTGAAGAGTTCAATTTCAAGATCCACACACTGGGAATCTTCCATATCTATCTTGATGAAGTTTTGATAGGAGGCTGCTCTCTGAACGATTTCCTGAATGTTTTTATAGCAGACATCCTTATCGATCAACAGGCCGAACATGGTGGGCTTCAGGGAAAAATTACCATCGATCTTTTCTTTGACGAAAGTATCGATGATATTGAGGTATTCTATCTTATTCTTTTCAGCTTCACTAAGTTTGGTGATGAATTCCCCGAGCAGGTCTACTGTCACCCTGATCCCCTGGCCGTTTAATTCTTTTGATACCCGGATGGCATCTCCAATCTTTTTTCCGGCAATATATCTTTTAGAAAATATCCAGACGAAGTTTTTAGGCATATGCGGCAGCATGGACGCGATCATCTTGTTGATCATCTTTATTAATTTTAGTTAATTTAGTTTGATGATAAATCTCTAATCTTAAAATCGATCTGCAAAATTAACCTTTTGTTAATTATTTCACATAATGGGACGAAATTTTGATATTCAAATTATTCTTTTGTATTTCAAAATAATATCTTTAAATTTGCACCCCAATTTTCAAGAGGGATTTCGGTGAATTACCTTAAACATTTCATTATCCCTTTCAGTGGGTTAAAGTTAGGAAATCACACTTTTAACTTTGAGATTGAAGACAAGTTCTTTGAGCATTTTGAATACTCGGAGATCAAAAAGGGAAGACTTCATGTGGATTGCCTGCTTGATAAGCAGGTGCGGATGATGGTCCTTTACTTCGCCATTGCCGGTACGGTCAGGATTCCCTGCGACAAGTGTGCTGAAGAATTTGATCAGCCTATAAACGGTAAGCAAAAACTGATCGTGAAGTTTGGTGTTGATCACCATGAGGAATCGGAAGATATTCTGGTCATAACAGAAAAAGAGCATGAACTTGATGTCAGCCAATTTCTTTATGAATACATTCATCTTATGCTTCCTTTTAAGAAGGTTCACGGCACTGATGAGAACGGTATCAGCCTTTGCAATTCTGAAGTGACCCGGTATATCATTGAAAAAGAAGAATATCCGATCGATCCCCGATGGGAAGCACTTCAGAAATTGAAAGATCATTATAATGAATAGGAAAATTAATACTTACAAATATGCCACATCCTAAAAGAAAACATTCTAAAACCAGAAGGGATAAGAGAAGGACGCATGACAAGATTGAAAAGCCAACACTGGCCACTTGTCCTGTAACAGGAGCAATACATGTTTACCACCGTGCTTATTATGTTGACGGAGACCTTTATTATAAGGGTAAGCTGGTGATAAGTAAAGCCGGGGAGTAATCCACAATAACTTACACAAGCTCTCGTACTGATGAGAATAGGACTTGACGTCATGGGGGGGGATTTTGCCCCAAAAGCCACCATTGAAGGTGCGTGCTTAGCCCTAAATGAAATTTCTCCCAACGACCAGATCGTATTAATCGGGTCGGAAAAAGTTATTTTGGAAGAACTCAAGCTGGCCGGCATTGGCCCAGACGCCTTCAGCATCATAGATGCCCCCGAAGTGATTGGAATGGGAGAACACCCTACCCGTGCTATTGTCCAAAAACCTAAGTCCAGCATTTCCATTGGTTTTCAAATGCTCAAGAACGGGGACCTGGATGCGTTTTCCAGTGCAGGCAATAGCGGAGCCATGGTAGTCGGTTCGATGTATAGTGTAAATACTATCCAGGGTATCATCCGTCCGTGTACTTATGCTATTGTCCCAAAAGAAAACGGCAGTATATCCATTTTGCTGGATGTGGGCACTATCACTGACACTAAGCCCGATGTAATGTATCAATTCGGCATATTGGGTTCACTCTATGCAGAGAATATTTACAAGGTCGAAAATCCACGGGTTGCCCTGCTCAATCTCGGAACTGAGGCAGAAAAAGGTAACCTGCTTTGCCAATCATCCTTTGCCCTGATGAAAGACTCAAAAGATTTCAATTTCATCGGGAACATTGAAGGGCGTGATATCTTAAAAGACAAAGCCGATGTGATCGTTTGTGACGGCTTTACCGGCAATGTGGTCCTCAAACTGATGGAATCCGTTTACAGGATGCTGGTCAAGAGAGGATTACGTGATGAATACATTGACCGGATGAATTACGAAAATTACGGCGGTACACCGTTGCTCGGCATTAATTCCACCGTCATTGTTGGTCATGGCATCTCCAACAACATCGCCATAAAAAATATGATCCTTCTTTCCAAAGAAGTACACGATGTGAAGCTTAATTCTAAAATCCAAAAAGCTTTGCAGAAGTTTTCACTCAACAACAAAGACTAACCTTGTCGACATGCAAAAATTGAGAGCAGCCATAACCGGTATTCACGGTTGGGTGCCTGATTATATCCTGACCAATAATGAACTGGGAAAAATGGTTGATACCAACGATGAGTGGATAATGATCCGCACTGGTGTTAAAGAAAGAAGAATCATGCGGGAACCGGGAAAAGGGACATCTGACATTGGTGCTCCTGCTGTTACGGGCTTGCTCGAAAAAACAGGCACACGCCCGGAAGAGATAGACCTGCTGATCTGCGCCACGGTAACACCTGATTATGCTTTTCCAGCCACTGCTAATATAATCAGTGATAAGTGCGGCTTGAAGAATGCCTGGAGTTTTGATATCAACGCCGCCTGTTCAGGCTTTGTATTTGCCCTTCATACCGCCGCCCAGTTCATTGAAGCTGGAACCCATAAAAAAATCATTGTTGTCGGGGCAGAAAAAATGTCGATGATGACTGATTACACTGACCGGACAACCTGCGTGCTTTTTGGTGACGGAGCCGGGGCGGTTTTACTTGAACCGACCATGGAAGACTACGGTATTATGGATGCCATCATGAAAACTGACGGTATAGGCAGATCTTTCCTGCATCAAAAAGGCGGCGGAGCTGTGAAGCCCGCGTCACAGGAAACAATTGATCTTCGGGAACATTATGTATACCAGGAAGGGCAGTCTGTTTTTAAATTTGCGGTTGTTGGAATGGCTGATGTTTCCGTAGAGATCATGGAAAGAAATAATCTCAAATCGGAAGACATTGCCTGGCTTGTCCCTCATCAGGCCAACCTGCGGATCATTGATGCTACAGCCAGAAGAATGGGCCTCCCTAAAGAAAAAGTGATGATCAATATTGAAAAATACGGTAACACTACATCAGCTACTATCCCGCTTTGTTTATGGGAATGGGAAAACCAGCTCAAAAAAGGCGACAACCTGATCATCTCTGCTTTTGGAGGCGGTTTTACCTGGGGAGCCATCTGGATCAGATGGGGCTACGACCCAAAATAATTACCCCGCATTCATGGCGGATATCACATATTCTTCAGGATCTCCCGAGCCGTCACAAAAATTGGAGTGGGTATGCAGGTTAAACAAAGACCACATAAAAATTACAATAAAAAGTATTACAAAATTGTAATAAGTGGATTAATGCATGTTAGAATATCTAATTCTCTCCTTAAGGTTTGGCAAAACTGGTCACTGCCCCGGCTATTTCCCGGGGCAGTTTCTTTTTAATCAGCCTGTGCCCGTACTTCTTTTGAATCGATCCATTTATAAAGTTTATCCGACGGCCTGAGAAATGTCCCTACCGGGAGGGTGCACAGATCCCCTTTGACGGTTTTATCGACCATTTTCTCATGCAGCCATATCTCCCTGACTTTATCTTCGCAAACACCAGTGGTAGGCCCGATTATAAGTATCTCATCCCCGACCCTGAGAGGCTGCGCTTCTACCTTAACCTCCGCGATCCCGGGTTTGGAATAATAATTCATGATCTTTCCCACATAAACTTTTTTTCTGGTCGCCTGGGAACCATATTGCCCGGCCCATTCCCCCATCTTTCTACCCAGGTAATAACCATCCCAGAAACCACGGTTGTAAACCTTCTCCAAATCCAGGTTCCATTGCCTGATTTTATCTGCATTATAAGTACCTTTAAAATAAGCATCTACTGCCTCTCTATAACAACGGGTGACCGTTTTAACATATTCCGGTGAACGGCCGCGGCCTTCAATCTTCAGGACTTTAACGCCAGCACCGAGTATCTTATCAATAAAATCAATAGTTTTCAAGTCCTTAGGCGACATGATGTATTGATTGTCGATCTCCAACTCAATTTCCCCATCCCGGTCAAAAACCTTGTAAGGCCTGCGACAGACCTGCAGGCATGCGCCCCGGTTGGCCGATGAATTCAGGTTATCGAGGCTCAGGTAGCATTTCCCTGATACTGCCATACATAAGGCCCCATGAGCAAAAATTTCAATTTTCACCAACTGCCCGTCAGGCCCTTTGATCTGCTCCTTTTCAACTGTTGCCGTTATAGCTTTGACCTGATCCAGGTTCAGCTCACGAGCTGTGACCATAACATCAGCATATTTTGCATAGTAGCGGACTGCTTCGATGTTGGTGATATTGGTTTGGGTAGACATATGGACCTCCATTCCAACCTTTGCGGCATATTGGATAGCAGCCTGGTCGGAAGCGATAATAGCAGTGATCCCGGTATTTTTTGCCTCCCCGATAATTGCCCGCATGATGTCCAGTTCTTCGTCGAATATCACGGAATTAAGGGTGATATAAGAGCGGATATGGTTTTCACGGCATATTTCTGATATGGATTTAAGGTCTTCAGAAGTAAAATTCAGGGTAGATTTGGAACGCATGTTCAGCTGCCCGATGCCGAAATAAACAGAATCCGCTCTTCCCTGAATGGCAGCCGCCAGGGATTCATAAGAACCCACCGGTGCCATGATCTCAATATCCCTTGAATTCAGCTTTTGATCCATGGCGGCAAAGTTACACCGATTTTTTGATGGGTTGGAAACCCTTTTTCTTAGTATTTTTGCGGTTCATCGACTGAAATTTAATTTATGAAAAGAAGAATTTTCCTTATCCGTCTCCTCATCGTCTTCCTCACGGTTTTTGCCCTGAATTCAAGGGTTTTTGCCATATTACCTTCCGGCGATGATCCTCAAAAAGTAAAATATGTGTTTTTATTTATTGGTGATGGAATGGGACTGGCCCAGGTAAATTTAACAGAAGCTTATCTGGCAGCTCTTGAAGACAAGATTGGTTTCGAGCACCTGAATTTCACGAAATTTCCACAGGTTGGATTAGTAAGCACGTATGCCAATAACCAGATGATTACCTGTTCAGCGGCCGCAGGAACGGCGCTGGCCACAGGCCATAAAACCAATATTGGCCGCATATCCATGGATCCTTCGGGGTCTTTGCCTTATGAATCCATTGCCACCAAAGCCAAAAGAGACGGTTATAAAGTGGGCGTTGTGACCAGTACATCGATTGATCATGCCACCCCTTCAGTTTTCTACGCCCATCAGCCTGACCGTGATATGTACTTCGAAATCGGGGTAGAGCTGACCCAGAGCAATTTTGATTTTTTTGCCGGCGGTGGTTTCCTGAACCCGGAAGGCACCTGGCAGGGGAAAGAGGTCAAGCTGGTCCAGCTTGCCAGGGAAAATGGCTTTAATGTTGTCAATACGCGTGAAGGATTTGAAAAGCTGGCGCCGGGAGGTGGCAAGACTTTGGTTTTGTCACCCAGGCCGGCCAGTGAAGGATCGTTACCCTTTTCACTGGATATGGAGCCTGGTGATTTTACCTTAGCTGATTACACCTCGAAAGCTATCAGCATGCTGGATAATGAAAAAGGGTTTTTCATGATGGTTGAAGGCGGAAAGATCGACTGGGCGGGCCATAAGAATGATGGTGCTGCCGTCATCCAGGAAGTAATAGCTTTTGATAAGGCCATCGGGAATGCAGTAGCTTTTTATGAGAAACACCCTGATGAAACCTTGATCATCGTGACCGCAGATCACGAAACCGGCGGCCTGGCATTAGGCAACGTGGAAACAGGCTATGAGTCTCATTTCGGATTGCTGAAATACCAGAAATCATCGGTGGAGGAATTGAACAAGATCGTCGCCCAGTTCAGGGTGAACAAATCCGGGGATTCCGAGGCAGATTTCAACAAAATGCTGAAGGTCCTGGAAAGTGATATGGGTTTGAACAGTCGCCAGCGTAATACACTCCTCACTGAAAATGAAATTTCACAACTTAAAAAGTCCTTTGTTGAAAGTGTTTATCATACAGTTGCGGAAAAAGGCATTTATGGTGAAGCTGAGCCATTTATGGATATTGCAGTCGGGATCCTTGATAAAAAAGCAGGTATCGCATGGTCTTCTAATGCCCATACTTGTGTGAATGTGCCGGTTTATACGATCGGTACCGGAGCTGAAAGGTTTTCGGGATATATTGATAATACTGATATCCCGAGATTGATCAGGGAGCTAATGGGAATTTGGGATTAACCGATGCATGAAACACGATCCATGATTAATGAAGAACTATTGACCGCCGACCGCCGACCGCCGACCACTGACTTCAATACCAAGCTCCTTAAGCTGTTCGGCTGAAATTTCCGCAGGTGAATCAATCATCATATCCTGGCCTGCATTGTTCTTCGGAAAAGCAATGACGTCCCGGATGGAATCCACGCCGCTGAACATGGCCACCCAACGGTCAAAACCGAAAGCAATACCTCCATGCGGCGGGGCTCCGTATTCGAAGGCATTCATCAGGAAACCAAACTGGTTCTGGGCATCCTCATCAGTGAAACCGAGGATCTGGAACATTTTCTTCTGAAGCTCCTTGTTATGGATACGGATAGATCCTCCGCCGATCTCCACGCCATTGATGACCAGATCGTAAGCATTGGCCCGTACTTTGCCGGAGTCGGTATCCAGCAAGGGAATGTCTTCCGGTTTCGGGGAAGTGAAGGGATGGTGCATGGCGTAAAAGCGCAGGCTTTCCTCATTCCATTCGAGCAATGGGAAATCGACCACCCAGAGCGGTTTATAAGTATTCGGATCACGCAGGCCAAGGCGGCTTCCCATCTCCAGCCGAAGTTCATTAAGAGCCTTGCGGGTTTTGTGAGCTTCGCCAGCCAGGATCAGGATCAAATCATTTGGCTTTGCATCAAAGGCTTTGGCGATTTTTTGCAGTTCTTCCGGGGAATAGAACTTATCTACCGAAGATTTATAAGTCCCATCTTGTTTGTATTGAAGATAGATCATCCCTTTAGCCCCTGTCTGCGGACGTTTCACGAAGTCTGTAAGCTCGTCGAGCTGCTTGCGGGAGTATTCCGCACAACCTGCAGCACAAATCCCCACCACCAATTCGGCATCATCAAATACCAGAAAGCCTTTTTCCTTAACCAGGTCACTCAGTTCGACAAATTTCATCTCAAAGCGGATATCGGGTTTATCCGAGCCATAGTATTTCATGGCATCGGCAAACGTTATCCTGGGGAAAGGTCCTGTTTCAAAGCCCTTAATCTTCATGAACAGATGTTTGGCCAGGCCTTCGAAAGTCGATAAAATATCTTCCTGGGTAACAAAAGCCATTTCACAGTCGATCTGGGTAAATTCCGGCTGGCGGTCGGCGCGAAGGTCCTCATCGCGGAAGCACCGGACGATCTGGTAGTAGCGGTCGTATCCTGCCACCATCAGGATCTGTTTGAAGGTCTGGGGCGATTGCGGCAATGCATAAAACTCGCCATTGTGCACCCTTGAAGGTACCACAAAATCCCTTGCCCCTTCCGGGGTGGATTTGATCAGGAAAGGCGTTTCAATTTCCAGGAATCCCTGCGAATCCATATAGTTACGGGTCTCGATAGCCATCCGGTGGCGCAGCTCCAAATTACGGCGCAGCGGTGCACGTCGCAGGTCGAGGTAACGGTAACGCATCCGCAGCTCTTCGCCACCGTCGGTCTCATTCTCAATGGTAAACGGCGGCACTTTGGAAGTATTCAGCACTTCCAGCTTTTCGACAAAAATCTCGATCTCGCCCGTAGGGATCTTCAGGTTTTTGCTGCTTCTTTCGATGACTTTTCCGGAGGCGAGAATCACAAATTCCCGTCCTAATTTCCGGGCCATAAGGCAGAGCTCTGAATTGGATTCCATGTTAAAAGCCAGTTGCGTCAGGCCATAGCGGTCGCGCAGGTCTATGAAAGTCATACCGCCGAGGTCGCGGGAGCGTTGCACCCAGCCGGTCAGGGTCACGGTTTTGCCGGCATCAGAGAGGCGGAGTTCGCCACAGGTATGCGTTCTGAGCATAATTCAGGTTGTTAATGAATTGAAGATGCGAAGATAGGGAAAAGTTGGCAGTTGGCAGTTGACAGTTGGACAGTAGATTCGCCTGTAGGGTTCACCGGCCGGTGAACCCTACAACTACCTAAAAACTACCAATGACCATTGACTAATGACAACCTAATGACCACTTTATGACCACTTTATGACTACTTTATGACAAAAAATATACTCCCGCAATCTTCCAAAGGACCATCATATAATTCAACGATCTCGTAACCCAAATTCCCAAGATAATTCCGTACTTTCTCCCTTTCCTGGAAATGATTCAGACTCCCGTTCACAAAAACCTTATCCTCCCAAACTCCGCAACATCCGCCGAAAAATCCATTAGGAAAGCCTTCGAGGTGAATGCCTTCGGGGGAAACATATAGCACATCCATGTTATTTCGCGATAAAACCTTGTATATCCCTTCATCAGACGTAATGAAATGATCGTCTTTCAAAGGCAGCAAATTACAGCGGCAGTAGCCCTGGTCGACATGGATAGGACGCAAATCTTCCAGTGTTCTTGTGATCATGAAATCGGTATGACGGAAGTTATGGATAAGATGATTTGGGGTGACTACGGCATTATAACGGGATGTGGCCGGATATTCTTTTCCGACAGGGAATTCACCGGTAATCACATCAGGAAAATAGCTTTTAAGTTTTGTAAGATATTCTTCCGGGAGATTGGGGGCAACGATTAACTTTCCGGCAGATTGGCAGATAAAAATATCCGGGTGATCCGAAATGGCCGGGTAGGTGATGCCTTCGGTCTTCAATTCAAGCAATTCCCCGTAAAACGAAAGCTTTTCCTTCGCCACAGACGATATCTTATGATCAATAATAATCAACATGAAACTTGTTTTCTTTAAGTAGTGGATTTTTTTGGAAGATGACTTCCGGGAAATGATTCATCAGGCGTTTCCTGTTTTTCCCGTAATACCCGATGGCAAAATTATATTGTGAAGGATGAACAGAAATGCTGATTTTGTTTTTCTTTTCTTCGTGAAGAAGGACATTCAGCCGGTCCCACCAAACTTCGGTCATCGCCAATTCGCGGAAGGAGGTGTGAAATGGGCCTGCCACCAGTTCTTTACCGGACAGCAGTCCGGTTGAAGAATGAAGCCCCACCCGGCTAACCTCTACGCCGGCTTCTTCAAAAAGAGGCAGGATCGTTTTCACCCAAAAGATGGCCTCTTCCATGGGAAGTGGCTTGTAACTCCCCTGGTTGTACCATTCTTCCATCTTCGTCCCTTTTATCACCAAAGCGGGATAGATCCTGGTTTCTTTTGCCCCGAGACTGATGATCTTTCGCGCTGTATAAATGGCTTTCTCCAGCGTATCTCCCGGCAGGCCAACCATCATCTGTAATCCAAGCCTGAAACCCGCTGAAATGATCCTCCGGGAGGCCTTTTCAACATCCTCTGCCGTATGCCCCCGGGCTGATTGTATCAATACATCATTATCCATCGATTGCGCACCAAGTTCGATCGTCGTTACGTCATACTTTTTCAGAAGCCCAAGGACTTTTTCATCGATATAATCAGGGCGTGTGGAAAGGCGCAAACCGCCGACAATCCTTTGTTCCAGGTAAGGCTGTGCCACCTGCAGATATTTTTCCTGGTCTTCAATGGGTATTCCGGTGAAATTTCCCCCGAAGAAACCAATTTCAATATGCTTGTTTCCTTTTGGAAAGGTCGAAAGATGCTCATCTATGATTGACCGCACTTCATTCACATCCGGAATATGTCCCCTGCTGGTGATCTTTTCCTGGTTGCAGAACACACACTGGAACGGGCAGGCAAGCTGCGGGATAAAGATCGGGATGGTGTAGTGCCGGATTTTCAAATTTCAGATTTAAATCGTGCTTCTTGTTTTTCCATATGTTATTGAGACGGCATCTTAAAATTCCGTTCAATTCATATAGAATCATTATATGACAAAGGTTTCAGGGCAAAATTAGCTTGAATTGAGTTGGCATCTCAAGTACTTTTGATTTTTATTAACAAGGGCGGGTATATTTGGAGGGAATATGTAATTAATAGTGTATGGTGCGATTGCATTTTTTTAACCACTAAGGCATTAAGAACACTTAGAAACACTAAGGAAATGATTACGCAAAAATATATTAACGATATTGCTTACAAAATTGTGGGCTGGGCTATTGAAGTGCACAAAAATCTGGGTCCGGGGCTATTAGAATCTGTGTATCAAACATGTCTGATCGAAGAATTATCAGATTCCGGTCTGATTGTTCAATCTCAGCTATACGTATCGATAAAATATAAAGGAAAAGTTCTAGGCGGTCCGTTAAAGCTTGATCTCTTGGTCAATGACCTGATTATTATTGAATTAAGAGCTGTTGATGTAATGATTCCGTTATATAAAGCACAACTACTATCTTATTTGAAACTAACAGGTAAACCGAAAGGGTTATTACTCAACTTTCATTGTGAAAATATCGTAGAGCAAATGATTCCGCTTGTTACAGCAGAATTTTCCAAACTACCCAAATCCTAGTGTACCTGAGTGTTCTTAGTGCCTTAGTTAGTGGTTAATGATGTGTTGTATTAAAATAAAATTGAAAGCACATATAATAGCAAACGGTTTTTAAAGATATTTAGATGATTATCAAAGAATTCCAAAATGATGCTACTTTTGTTTATATGAACAATAAGTCGCGATAATTTTATCCGGACTGAAATGAAGCACATTACTATTTTATCGAAAATAATAGTACTAATTATTTCAACTTTATTGTCATTATTGGCTCATGCACAACCATCTATGGAACTCATATTTAATTCCCGAAACCATGATGAAGTATGCGGACCCATAGCTTGTACCCCGGAAGGAGAAATATTTTTTATTCTCTGGAAGGCAGAAAAGCCCAACTGGACATTTAATAATGGTAGTTCTAATTTATACAAGATTACCAATGACGGTGATACCTTGCGTTGGAATTACCAAAAACCGGATACTTTGCTATACTACTTAGCTTTGCTATATGACAATGCAGGAAACCTCGTTATCGGTGGTGATGCCTGGAGCCTTGACACCGCTGGTAATAAAACCAGTAAGTTTCAATGGTTCTGCAAATTAACGACTGATTTTGAAATTATTTGGCAAAAGGTATATAGAATTCAGACAACCGGCACATATCGCCAAAACCAAAGTATCTTGGTAGATTTACCTGATAACCATTACCTATATGCAAATTCTATCATACCTGATTGTAAATTTCAATTCAATTATATACCACCATTTCAGTTAAAGAGCATATCACTTTTCAAAAATAATTAATTTAAAAATCAGTTGTATTAGTGTTGAAGCAGAAATGCCTGTCAGTTCTTTTGAGATGTATAATTCTCTGGGATTCAATGTCTATTCTGTTAAAAATCCCGGGCAGATATTCGATATTCAAACTTCTTTTTTGAAGAATTCATTTTATTGTTATGTGGTTAAATTTGAGAATTCCCGGATAGTCACCGGAATTTGGATTAAAAATTGATAATTCTGATCAATTATAAATGATTTTCGCGGATTTGTTTCGTGCATTTGGCTGATAAATTTAATGAAAGTGCGGAGAATAATTATCTTATTCACCGCAGATATTGCGGAGATTATCATTATATTTGCCGCATATTTTGCGTAGAATGAGCACTTACATTTATCAACAACAAGACTGGCCAAATTTTACCTGGAATTATGAGCGAATATCCGGCATACTGGGAACGGTCAGAAACCTGCAAGGGAAACTAATGGGGAAAATGGAGGTTTTGGGCTTTTCATTAAGAGAAGAAGCCTTACTGGAAACCCTGACACTTGACGTGTTGAAATCTACTGAAATAGAGGGCGTTATATTGCCATCCGACCAGGTACGCTCATCGATTGCAAGGCACCTGGGAATGGATGTTGCAGGTTTGGATCCATCAGACAGGTATGTGGAAGGTGTGGTTCAAATGACGCTGGACGCAACACAGCACGCTGAACAACCACTCACACCAGCTCGGCTGTTCAACTGGCAAGCTGCTTTGTTTCCGACCGGCAGAAGCGGAATTTATAAGATCACCGTCGGTGACTGGAGGAAAGACGAATCGGGACCAATGCAGGTTGTTTCCGGGGCATACGGAAAAGAAAGGGTGCATTACCAGGCTCCTGCTGCTGTCGACCTTGATAAAGAAATGAAGGCTTTCCTGGATTGGTTTAACACGGCTGAAACCCTTGATCCGGTGATCAAAGCAGGCATTGCGCATGTGTGGTTTGTTATAGTCCATCCATTTGACGATGGAAACGGAAGAATTGCCCGGGCAATTGCCGACATGCAGCTTGCACGGGCCGATGGTAGCAAACAGCGGTTTTACAGCATGTCAGCCCAGATCAGGCATGAGCAGAAGGCTTATTACAATATTCTTGAAAAGACCCAAAAGGGCGGCTTGGATGTGACCGAATGGTTGCATTGGTTTCTGTATTGCCTGAATAATGCTTTATCGGCCACCGATACAACCCTTTCGAAGGTATTATTCAAAGCAAAGTTCTGGGAAAGCAACAGATCAGTGATCATGAATGAGAGGCAGCGGCTGATGATCAATAAGTTGCTTGAAGGGTTTGAAGGTAAGCTTACCTCTTCCAAATGGGCTATTATCAATAAATGTTCTGCTGATACAGCGTTGCGCGATATGACAGACCTGATTTCAAAGGGTATCCTTCGAAAAGAAGCCGCAGGAGGAAGAAGCACAGGCTATGAGTTGAATGGTTAGATCAATCATTCCACCGTCACCCTCAACCCTTCCGAATGAGCGCTGAACTCCGGCGCATAAAGGCACTGGATGGAGGTGATGCCGTTGGAAAACTCGCCTTTCTGCGTCACATTCAGCGGGTATTCAAAGACATATGTCCCTTTTCTCAGGTAATCGAAATAGAAATTTACCGAAGCATCTTTGATGGACTCATAATATCCAAGACCTCCCTGGTAGCGATAACCTGACAGTACATCGACGGGCTCAAAAGCCGCGGCACGCATATCTTTCATGTGGACATATTCCATGTCTCTGTCAACGCGGATTATTATCCTTGCTTTGACCTTATCACCCGTTTTCAGGATGCTGTTCTCGAAAACCGGCTCCAGGACCGGGCCGGAAGCGGTGTTGCGTTCGACATACAATTCCCTTTCAAGGTTTAACGGGGTTTTAGCCGGTGTAATCTTATCGAGATTTTCGAAATACTGCCAGTAAACTGCTCCCCAGGCGATGCCCTCATCTTTCTTGACCACTTTGACATTGCCCATTTCCGGCCTGATCTCAGTTCCGGTCTTGCTGACCTGGAAATATCCTGTTCCGGCCTGCACTTCAACGCCATCCATCGTTAACGGGTCGATCTTTTCATTTCCCATCGTGACTTCCACAAGCTGGTTACTGGCTAAAAGGTCAACACCGCGAAGCAGCAAGGCGTAAACCGCATCGGCCGTAGCCCTCGAGGTCTTCCAGTCCTGTGTCTGCTTTTGCTTGAGCAGCCACATCTTCATCTGCTCCACTGCAACCTGGTCATTGGTTACCTCCGAAAAAGCTTCGATCAGCATCGCCTGCCTTTCCACCGGCGCTTCCTGCCAGTAATATCCCTCCACATCACGCCAGTACATACCCATCTCTTCCGAAAACAGCGCATTCTCCTTCAATGAGTTGACGATTCCGGTCGGTGTATCCGCAAATCCCATCCGGTTCAGGGCAATCGCTATCATCCCCTGGATATATTTATTCTGGTCAATCCAGTATTGTGCCGCCTGGCCTTTGAAATACTCAAAAGCATCCTTGCTTGCAGAATTGATTTCAACAAAATCTCTCAGGTAACTGTAAGCATACAAATACTGAACCTGCGTGCAGCCGAGATGATTCTCATTCAACTTGTCTTTATCATGCTCGACGATATAATTGTAGTCCTCTTTTATCCGCTCGTCCAGGTAAGAGAAAGCCCGCTGGATTATATTAACCAGGTTTGGTTCCCGTTTCAGGTCAATCACTTGCAGCTGTTGCAGTTTGCCAAAGCCTGTAACGATAAGCTGGGTAATATAGCGGTTATCGGGCATGCCTTCAAACCATGACCAGCCACCATTGGGAGATTGCATCTGCCGGAGCTTTTCAAGGGAAGCCTGCTGTTCATTGGCCATCCGGTTGAGGTCAAAGAGCAGGGCGATGCGCTTCTTGCGTTCCGTTTCATTCCTGGCTTCCATCACCCAGGGGGTTTCGGCAATAAGGACAGCTTTCAGCTCCTGGTTTTTCTCCAGGTTTGAAAGCAGGGCATCCGGCGTGAGGTTCTTCCAGTTTTCAAAGACCTGTCTGATCTTTGGATTGGAATTAGCAATGAAAGCAGCCAGGGAATTGGCATAATATCGCGAAAACAGGCCATCTGAACTCTCGTGAGGGTTTTCGACCAGGTACGGTAATGCCTGTACCGCGTACCAGGCGGGGTTTGAAGTAAACTCCAGTGTTAACCTGTAACTCTTTATGGTGTTTGATTTGCCCGATTCTGCCAGTTTGCTGAATTTAAAGTTCTTCGTTCCTTTTCCGCTAATAGGCAATGGCAGGGTTTCAGTGACCAGCATACGGTTCGGCAATACCGGCACGACTATCTCTTCGCCGTCCGCGAAATCGCCTGCTGTTGCTTTTACGCGGCATACGATGGCTTCAACGCCATCGGGTATGCTGATATCCCAACGGTAAACCCCGCTGTTGCCTGTCTCGACTGAAAAGTCCCTGCTTTTAAGCAGGTTTCCCATCAATGTATCGATCAATTTCATTGTATAGGCATCGAAAAATTCAGCCTGCACCTGTCCCTGCAGCTTGATATCCGCCATGCTGACCACTTTGGCCGAGAAAGCGATCCGGTCGCCTTCCCGGAAGAAGCGGGGGGCATTGGTCATCACCATAAGATCTTTTCGGGTGACAATTTCTTTTTCCAACTGGCCAATTTTCAGATCTTTAGTATAGGCCAGGGCCATCATTTTCCAGGCTGTCAGGGATTCTGGGACGGTGAATTTTAAAATGACATCACCATTCTCATCTGTCCTTAATGCCGGGAAAAAGAATGCCGTTTCTGCAAAATTTCTCCGGATGGGCACTTCCGGGGTTTTCACGGTTACTTTTACCGGCTCTTCAGGTTTTTCCTGGCCTGTAATAGGTATTATTGCTTCTGCAACATTTTTTTCTACCTTGCCATCCATTCCGGGCACTGCCATGGCCGACCTCAGCTGCATTCCGTCAATGTACCGCGGATAAGGCCCACCATAATAGTTAAAGCCAAACCAATTGAGGTGATCATAAGACTGGATAGCCGGTGAAAGATCGAGCCGGGGCTTTTGGGAAACCAAATGGCTGTTAGCCTGCGTGAAAGCATCCATAACATTCCAGCCACCTGAGCTGTTCCGGAACGGGTAGAGCTCAAATATCCATTGATGCTCCCTGAAAGCATCGAGTGAAGCGTCGTACATCGAAGCGAGCAGTTCGGCGGCCACTTTTTCACCTTTCATCCCCGTTATCCGCAGTTTCCATTCCTCTTCCTGCCCGGGCGTCAGCTTATCGCGGAATGTTTCTGTGGTGATTTTCAGCTCCTTATCAGTAAAAGGTACGGTGATCTTTTCCGTAAGCTGGTAACTGTGGTTACCTCTTACAAAGGCCAGGTTCACAAAGAAATTACCCCGGTATTCTTCCCGGATGGGTATTTCCAGCCTTGTTTTTTCCTGGTTAAGGTCCAGCCATTTCCGGCTGATCAATTTGCCATTATTCACAACCTCATAAAGCAGCTTTACATTTTTTTCTGCCGTTCCAACGATAAATGAGGCCGTATCGCCCGGCTCGCCGCTGTTCTTCAGCATGGCATGCCAGAATGGCCGGTTTGATGGCATTTGCTTGTTTTCCGGGTTGAATGCCGTGAAATATTTTTTTACCTCCACTTTTTCCCCGAAAGCATCTGTAGCTTCTATGATCAGCAAATATTCGCCTTCCATCCAGTCACCCAGGTTTTCAATCGTGAAAACGGAGTCTTTCCCCGAATTTAAAGCTTTGTCCAATAAGATGTCTTTTCGCTTCCAGGTATCCGGATCATTCTCATTATCATATAATGTATAAGGAAATTCTTTCAGAAATTCATCCCTGCTCATGACAAACACATCCGGCCTTCCCCATGATCTCTCCCGGATCAGCCTGGCAGGGGCATCAAGCGGATAAACGGTAATCTTTACATCTGTGGTAACAGGTTGATTGTTAAGGTTTGTCACCGTCATTCTGAATGATTTATTTTTGCTGATGTCCAGTTTTTCCGGGATATTCAGATCCATCAACAAGGACTGATATCCAACCGAAAGGCTTTCTTCCGCGGAGCGAACTTCACCTGTCATATCGGTAACATCGGTATAAACCGTATAATTAAAAACGGGCTGGAATTTCTTATCAACCTGCAGGTCAGGGATTGCATTGAACGACACACGGAAAGACCCATCAGCAACAGTAACCGTTTTGCCGTTCGTGATCTCCACTTCCGGAACAGCCGGGAACCAGTTCCACCAGCTACGCCAGACGGGGAACCTGGCGGTCCGGACCACCCGGTAAGTCACCTCAGCCTGGTCTACTGCACTGCCGGCATAGGTCATTGCTTTACCGGTAACATTCACCACTTCGTTCAGTTTATAGCTCCCTTCCAGCGGATCTATTTCTACCCTGAAACGCGGCCTTTTATATTCTTCAACAGAAAAACTCACATTTCCTGATTCGCTTCGGATGCTCATTTCACCTGTAAGACCCCCGGAAGGTGCCGTAAAAGTTCCGTTAAAAGAGCCGAATTCGTTGGTTGTCATGGCTAATTCGGAAACTTTCTGGTTATTGACATCATAGAAAGTCACAACCGTAGTGAAATCAGGTTTGATCTCACTTTTCGCACCGGTATTTTCAAGGACAATGCCTTTAAAGTAAATCGTTTGCCCTGGCCTGTATATCGAACGGTCAGTGAAGAAATGGGTGGTCACCCTTGTTTTCTCCTCATTGTGAGGCGGATAGAGATGAAAATAGTTTTCGGTGTAGAAGAGTTCGTCACCTTGAGTAAATTCCAGATAAAAAGACTTGGAAACACTTGCATAAGATGGAATCGAGAAATAACCCTTATCATCCGAATAAAAGAAATTGAACGCTTTATTGTTGTATGACCTTGATAGGTAATCATACTCCCTGACAAAGGCCTGTGCTTTAACTTCCTTAAGGGGTGTTCCCTTATCCCTGTCGAGCACAAAAAATTCCATTTTGCCGTCCGGCTGATTGCCCTCACTTATATAGCTGATACTGGTAATCCAGCAAGATGTATAAGCGACTGACTTCCCATCAATAGAAAAATCCTGGTTATCCGAAATAAGGATAACGTAATATCCCTTGGGAAGGGCCGGAATCCTGATCTGTGTGTTATGTGCCTGAAAATCACCTTCTTCGGGTAATTTCAGTGTCCATTCTTTAACAGGCCTGATTGACTTGTATTTTGAGATGATGGTTTCGCCACGCTCCTTTTGACGAAGGTCCCGGTCTTCCTCCGGACTGATCCTGATCACCCTGAAAAACAATGTTGAAGTGTTTTTGAAAGTAAGGGAACCTAAAAAGGGAAGATCAGGCAGATTGGCATAATTAACAGTAAAAGCCAGGGATGGCTCAGTAATCTGGCTGAGCAGTATCGAACAGTTCTGAGCCCCGTCGCTGCCGGGAAAATTGCTTATAGTTTTTTCACAGGTTTCTTTCGCACTTTTTATTGCCCAGCGGTTATTATCAGATAAATGCGGGTTATATTCAGCACCTCTTCTATTGTATTCGAGGGCAATCTCATAAGCTACGCCGGCGGAATGCGGGTCGGTTGGATAACTGCTTTGAAGGTTTTGCAATGCTTTCAGGTATAGATCATGATGATTGGGCAACACCGAATATTGATCCGCAAATTTTATCCTGAGCAGGTCAACATCAATCAAGGCGGCAGGATCTTTATCATTCAGGTGGAAACGGATCAATTCCTGGAAAACCGACAATGCCTGCCATTTCAGGTCATCCTTCCCTGCCGGATTCAATTCATATGCAGCAAAATCCGCGGCCGGGGCAAAGAATACTTCCTGATCGAGATAGAATCCTGCAGCAGGTTTGATAACCGCAGGCTCTTCATTCATGAAATATTCGAGTGCGCGATGCGCCAGAAAATCATAAAGGGTCGGCCGGTAAATTTTGGAACCTTTTTCCGTCTGTAGGATAGGATCAAATTCATCAAGTTTGATCTTCTTTAATTGTTCTGCATCATTAATTGAAGCCAGATAGTTTTGGGAAACCGCATTCACCATCGTCTGTAGATCCCAGGTTTTGATTTCTTTCGGGTCAGGGTTGGAAATCCTTGTACGTTCCATGAATTTATACCTGTTACCCTGGTAATAACGCCAATAAAGTTCAGCCTGCACAGAATACAGGATCTGCCTGGCCGGGGAATTGCTGTTTTCCAGTTCCTGCCCGATCTGCTCCAGGCTGCTTTCCATGAAGTCCTCCTGGTAATCCGATCTCAGTTTGATCTGGTACAAGGCCGCTTTGAGGAATTGCGGGGCATTGTTGCCGGTTTTGGCCTGGAGATAAATGGAATCGACAATTTTCAGGGCCGACTGCGGAAGGCCTTTACGGACCAATGATTCCACTTCTTTCCATTCGTTTTCGTAAGAATTTTGTCCTAATGAAGACGACAAGCTGAATCCCAGGAGAAGCAGCATTAATATGGATTTTTGCATAATTATGAGGTTTGTATTTTAATGATATGAATCAATTTGAACTGTTTTCTCCGAAAGGATACCGCAACCCCCGGTACTCCACCAGTTCGATCTTTACCGAGCCGATGAAAACCGCTGAGCGCATCAGGACTGGAATCTTGTTGCGGTCATCGCTTACCCAGAGCTCCATCGGGTAAGGATCCTGGAAGATTTCCCCCACGGCCACACGGGGCTTGAATTTCATGCACTGGATCGCTCCGTATTCAGTATCAACCAATTCTCTTCCCATGAAAACAATTTCGCTGTGGTAAAGGGAGTCATCCAGAAAAAAATCGAGGTAATATTTATCATCCACTTCAGCCGTATCAAAATTCAATGTCCGCACAAAATAAAAGGCCGAAACGATGTCCTGCACATAAGGTGTTATCTCTTTTATGGCACGCTTGCTCCGTGCTGTTTTCAGGTTGTGGTCAAATAATACTTCATCATCCTTTTTATAACTCCCTTCACGGGTGCGGCGGACAAACTTCAGGGGCATCATGCCTTCCCGGTCAATGAAGGTTTCAAAACGGTCGCGGACCTTGTAAAACAAATTGAACAGGCCGGCGGAATTACCTGTCACGGTGATATGATATGTTTCCCGGCCGTTTGTTTTCACAAACTCAGGATCAATCTCCATCGTACCATAACCCGCCGTCACAGAATATGTTATCCAGGAATCATAAAAAACCCTGTATTTCAGGAATTCACCAGGCAAAAAGGTCTCGTTTTCTACCTTTCTGAATTCATTCTGCCCGAAGATCATCAGTGATAGCAAGAAGAAGAGCAGGAAATTTGAAATTTGAAATTTGAAATTCATATTACTACATTGATAATCTTCTTTGGCACAAAAATCACCTTCTTAGGCGGGTTCCCGCCCAGCCACTTTTGTGACTCAGGTGCGGTGATTACCGCGGCTTCAGCTTCCTGCAGAGTGATACCTACAGGAAGTTCAAGCTGGAACCTTAGCTTACCATTAAACGACACAGGATAGTTAAACGTATTTTCCCGGATAAATTCTTCGTTGAATTCAGGGAAACCTGCGAAAGTTATGCTTTCGGTATAACCCAGGCAAGACCAGAGTTCCTCGGCTATATGAGGGGCAAAGGAAGATATCAGGATATTCAGCGGTTCCAGGATTTCGCGCTTGTTACATTTCACGTCTGTCAGCTCATTCACGCAGATCATGAAGTTGGAAACAGCGGTATTGAATGAAAAACGTTCAATATCTTCCCTGATCCTCAAAATGGTTTTATGAAGAATTTTAAGCTCAGCGGGAGTTGGCTGATCACCGGAAACAGCAAAATCACCTTTTTCATCATAAAACATGCGCCAGTATTTCTTCAGAAACCTGAAAACGCCTTCAATTCCTTTCGTATCCCAGGGTTTGGAGAGTTCGACAGGCCCAAGGAACATTTCATACATCCTAAGCGTATCTGCCCCGTATTTCGCGATCATGTCATCCGGGCTTTGCACATTATGCTTGGATTTCGACATTTTTTCGATCTCCCATCCGCAGATATATTTTCCATCTTCCAGGATGAATTCTGAGTGTTTATATTCAGAGCGCCATTTCCTGAAAGCATCGATATCAAGGATATCATTGTCAACCATTTCGATATCGACATGGAGGCTTGATGTTTCGTAATTGTCTTTGAGGTTATAAGAAACGAAAGTATTGGTCCCGTTGATGCGGTAAACGAAACTTGACCTGCCCTGGATCTTTCCCTGGTTGATCAGTTTTTTAAAAGGTTCTTCCCGGCAGACCAGCCCTATATCATACAGGAACATATTCCAGAAGCGGGAATAAATCAGGTGGCCGGTCCCGTGCTCATCGCCACCGACGTACAGGTCGATATCCTGCCAATATTCATTGGCTTCCCTTGAAAAATAAGCTTTGTCGTTCCACGGATCCATATATCGCAGGTAATACCCGCTGGAGCCGGCAAACCCGGGCATGGTATTCGTTTCGAGCGGCCAGCCTTCAGGGGTTTTCCAATCCTTTGCCCTTGCCAGCGGCGGTTCCCCGGTTTCGGTGGGGAGATACTTGTCAACTGCCGGCAGTTCCAGCGGCAGCTTGCTTATATCCAGCGGGTAAGGCATCCCATCCTTGTAGTAAACCGGGAATGGTTCTCCCCAATAACGCTGGCGGCTGAAAATAGCATCCCTCAGCCGGTAATTCACCGTACCGTAACCGGCGCCCAGCTCCCCGATCCTGCGAATGGTCGCTTTGATGGCTTCCGTGACTTTCATCCCGTTGATGAATCCGGAATTGATCATAATGCCCTCTTTGGCATCATAAGATTCTGACCATTGGCTGGTGTCAACCGGAACTTCATCTTCCTTGCGGACTACCTGTATGATAGGAAGCCCGAAATGACGTGCAAAGGCAAAGTCGCGGCTGTCATGCGCCGGCACTGCCATGATGGCGCCTGTTCCGTAACCCGAAAGGACGTAATCCGCCACCCAGATCGGGATTTCCTTCCCGGTCAACGGGTTGATTCCGTAAGCCCCGGTAAATTCACCGGTGATGCGCTTCACTTCCGTCATCCGGTCGCGTTCGGAGCGGTTTTTCGCCAATTCGATATAGCCGTTCACCTGCTCTTTTCGATCAGATGTCGTAATTTGTCCGACAAGTTCGTGTTCCGGGGCCATTACCATGAAAGTAGCGCCAAACAAGGTATCGGGCCTGGTGGTGAATACTTCAATGGTGGTTCCGGCAAGATTACTGTTAAGGTTCCTCGTGGAAAGCTTAAAACGCACCGAAGCCCCTTCCGACCTGCCGATCCAGTTTCGCTGCACTTCTTTCAGTGACTCCGTCCATTCGAGTTTCTCGAGCCCGTCTAGCAGCCGCTGGGCATACGCTGAAATTCGCAGCGACCATTGTTTCATCTGTTTACGCTCCACCGGGTGGCCCCCACGTTCCGAGAATCCATCTTTCACTTCATCATTGGCCAAAACGGTTCCCAGCGCCGGGCACCAGTTCACCCAGGTATCTGACAAATAAGCGAGGCGGTAATTCATTAAAACCTGCTGCTGTTCCTTTTCGGTCATTGCTTTCCAATCGGCCGCCGTGAAACTTTCCACAGGATCACAAACAGCTTTCACATCTGCGTTGCCATGGCTTTCAAATACAGTGATAAGCTGTTCCACAGGCTCCGCCCGGTTTGTCGCCTGGTTATACCAGTGCCTGAAAAGCTGGATGAAAGTCCATTGTGTCCATTTGTAATAAAACGGATCGCTGGTCACCACTTCACGGTCCCAATCGAACGAAAAGCCGATCTGATCTAGTTGTTCACGGTAACGGACAATGTTTTTAGCTGTGGTTTCGGCCGGATGGGTGCCGGTCTGTATGGCATACTGCTCTGCCGGCAGGCCATAGGCATCAAATCCCATCGGGTGGAGTACGTTAAATCCCTGCAAACGCTTGTAACGGGTGTAAATATCGGAAGCTATATAACCCAGCGGATGTCCCACATGCAATCCTGCCCCGGATGGATATGGAAACATGTCGAGCACATAATATTTGGGCTTGTCAGAAGTATTGAAAGCCTTGAATGTTTTGTGCTCCCGCCAATATTGCTGCCATTTCTTTTCGATCTCGTTGAAATTATACTCCATAAATGGTTCAGGATGTTGGTTCTGTAATCTTTGAGGCTGCGAAGTTAGGAAAATTTAAGGAAGGTCTGTTTTAGAATATTTGGTATCTTCGTGCCATGACGAGCATGGAAGAAAAATATTCCCGCAGACGATACCATTCAAGTGTGGCCACCACGGTAGTGAGTATAACACTTGTTCTGCTAATGCTGGGTTTGCTGGCCCTGACCGTTTTTCACGCCAAAAAACTTTCTGATTATGTCAGGGAGAATATTGGTTTCAGGGTTTATATCAAAGAAGATGCCCCGGTTGAAGATATTATCCTGCTCCAGAAACGTCTCAATGCCAAGGCTTTTGTCAAAACTTCAGAATATATTTCCCCTGAACAGGCTGCCAGAGAACTTACGGCAGAGTTGGGCGAGGATTTTATCGATTTCCTCGGCTACAACCCGCTCCCTCCATCCATTGACCTGAGAGTAAGGGCAGTCTATGCCAACGTCGATAGCCTGGAGCTGATCGAAAGCACCCTCATGCAGGAGCCGGTCGTTAAAGAAGTTTTCTACCAGAAATCACTGGTTCAGCTTATCAATAAAAATATCCGGAGGA
>Ga0265292_1000572_pt1 | contig 48509 bp, 41 predicted proteins | sample Munlanlewell296A_FD_189080 | JGI IMG/M metagenome (GOLD analysis project Ga0265292, IMG submission 189080) | Leachate microbial communities from a municipal landfill in Southern Ontario, Canada - Leachate well 296A | ecosystem: Engineered > Solid waste > Landfill > Unclassified | place: Canada... | reverse complement strand
GGGTGGCAATCACATCCTCCGTTTGCGGACGGCGGTCAAATCCGGTCGATGGGAAAACTTTTGGTCGCATTACCTTTGCCTCAAAGATTCTGCATAAGGACTACGTAAAATGAAAACTACACCCCTTAAAGATAACACATTTTTGGGGAAAAGCAAATTTTGGAAAGAGAATATTTTTAAAATCGCCAAGGCGCTATGGCACCAAGACAAAGAGAGGTGCGGTTTATGAAGACGAAGTAGGTCTACTGGCTAAAATCGGAGACGCATGCAATGCGTCTCTACAGAGGATCAGAAAAGTGCGACTACACACAATGACGGATTATTTTTCTTTTCCTTCGCGATACCAGGCACGGAGGACTTTTTCGGCGGGTTTTCCTTTTGGGGTGTAGCCGTAATCCTGGGGTCCGGAGCCGTCGGTGGTCCATTCCCACCACATTGCTCCGGCGACCGCTTTTTCGTTTCGCCAACACTGGATGAAAGCTTCATAACATTTTTTCTGCTCTTCCAAGCCTTCCTTCGAGGGGCTTTGGTGGCGGTAATAGTTCCAGGCCTCCACGCTGGCTCCTGGCTGAGAGCACCATCCGACTTCCGTGAAAATGATGGGTTTTCCGATTTTTTTTTGCCAGGTCAATATCTCTTTTTTGATTTTGGCCCAATGGGCCAGCAAGATACTGATATCGGGATTATCGTCATCGGCGAGTTTGTGATAAGTGGTCATTCCGATTAGATCGAGTTTGTCCCAGAAAGTTACCTGCCGATAATGGTCCCAGTTGGCGGAATAGAGCAGTTTTCCATGATAGATTTTTCTGACTTCCTCGATAATTTTCAGCCAGCGGGAGCGAAAGGTTTCCGTGGAGATCAGTTCGGCTCCGACGACCAGGGCTTCGGCGTCGTTATCGAGGGCGATTTTTGCGAAATATTTGATAAATTCCAGGTAACTGGAGAACCATTCGTCCCAATCCGGCGGCTCAATGACTCCCCGCCATTCGGAACCCTTTGGGTTGCTGAGTAAAAGGACAGGCATGACGATCACTTTCATCCCTTTATTCCTTGCCCGGTTTATCATTTGGCGAAACTGCTCGGGAGTGGGGCATTTTCGGACATCGATGGTAATTCCCATGGACCCGGCATGTTCCTGATATCCGGCGGTGGAAATTCCTACGCTGTTGGCGCCTAAAGCGGCGATTTCGTCGATTTCTTTAAGATAGGATTCGATTCCGGAGGCGGTGTAGCTGATCTGGATTGCCATTCCTCGGATAATGTCTTCCCTAAACGTTTTTGAGGGCCCGTGCTTTACCACTTCCTGAGCCGGGGGTTTGGGGGAATTATCTTTCCGGTCCGTCGAGCCAAGGTAGCCCACTGAGACCAACACCAGAACCAAGCTTATCAATTTTATCATATTATTTTTCATCCACATCTCTCATATTGATACACGATGAATCCTATCCTTTCAATAGAACATTTTTTATTATTTTTTCTTGACGTGGGGGCTAAACAATATTAGATTTCCCAGCGTACAATATAATATAGGTTGTATTTAAAGGTTGTATTAAAAGGAGAGATATTATGCCGGCAGAACAAAATTCCAAGCAAACGACCGCGGTTACTCTTGACCAGGAGCGGTTGGATTCTGGAAGTGGTCACTTTGTTCCGGTGGCTATTCCAGGGAAACTCGATCAGTCCAAGAATCTCAAAGCCGATCTGGAAGCTTACGACATTCCCGCGTTGCTGGAAGAACAAGCGGCGGAAATGGATGCGGAAGCGTTGGGAGGAGTTCCCGTTCTGGTTCCTGAGGGGATATTCGAACGGGCTTCTGAGATCGTAGGTCTTATCGAGCTTAATGCCCTCGATGATGACGATTTTGATGTAGAAGAGGAAGAAGAGGAATTCGAAGGACTCGAGGAAGACGAAGAAGACGAAGACGAAGACGAGGAGGAATGGGACGACGAAGAACTCGAAGATGAGGAAGAGGAAGAAGAAGAGGAGAAGGAAGGGGAAGAGTTTGACGTTGAAAACCTGGACGAACTGGACGAAGATGAAGACGTGGACAAAAAGAAACCCTAATCAAAAAAGGTATATCCTGAATGACCGAAAACGCCGATTCGTTGGTGCCTGAAAATAAAGACAAAAGTTCCGGGGTTGAGAACCCGAGCGGTCGGAATGCCCGGGACCGACGGACCGGAAATACGCGAAGAGAATCCGTGGTCGATCGAAGAAGCGGACTGGATCGGCGGGATTGTCCCTCTGGGCTGAAGTTGCCCGATATGGAAACAAGGCGCGGTGCGGGGATTCGGCGTCCTGAAGATCGGCGGTCGGCGGAAGAGGGGGAATTGACGACCGAGCAGTTTGAATTTGTGATGGCGATTGAGGAATATAAGCGGGCCAATCATAAGACATTTCCGACGTGGACCGAGGTTCTGAAGGTGGTCAAGATTCTTGGATACCGTAAAGAAAATGGCGGGGAAGAATCTTCCGCGAATTCGGAAGATTCCACCATAGAGGATTAAATATCCAACACCCAACACTCCACATTCAACACCCAAGTTAAGAAAAGATTGAGTCAATCTTTATGCAAAACCATTCTTCGCATGGTCCAGACGATATCCCGCTTTCCATCATTTGATTCCTGAATTTTCGCCAGGTCGGAGGAAATTTGCTTTCGCTGCTCGGCTGGAACGGTGTCCAGGATGAATTTTTCTTTTTCCCAGATCGTTACTGTATTGGGGTAAAACCATTTTGCCGCAAGTGAATTGCACACCGGCAGACGAATCGGTTCGTTATACAAAACCTTTGCGGTGTATGCTCCGGCGGCGAGGATTTTGCCGACGAAGAGATTGGCGTCCTGCGATCGAACCAGTCCTGCGTTAATGGCAAGATATTGTTGGAAAACCGGGACATTTGTATCGATGGCTTCAAGCTCATCGATGAAAAGGAAACCACCCGGTAAGAGTTCCCCCAGCCAGGCGTTTACGAGGTTGACGGCATTTTTTAGATGGGGCAGCAAAAAGCGTTCGTACATGACATTCGGCTGGAGAGGAAAGGGGCGTCGTGTTACGTCATGTTGCAAAAAATTACATTTTGGAAATTTTTCTCTGGCCAGTTTCAGGAAATTTTCGGAATTATCCAGGCCAGAGACTTTGGCGCCGCAGAGGGTTTGACGAAGCATTTCGGTGGTAAAACCCGGACCGCAGCCTAAATCCAAACCGGTGTTTACCGGTTCGTTAATGAACTCGGCGATGAATTCCATAGCCAGTGGATTGAAAAATTCCGCAATCGTTTCGAGGCGAGCGGCGGCGGTTTGGGTTCTTCCGAATGTGTAACGCATGTCATGATCCTTGATTTTTTTCGTTTGGGTGGCATGGGCAATTCTTATTGCCCGTGTTTTTCCCCGCATCGCCAGAAGACACGGTTGGACAAGCCAACCGTGGCACAAACGATTATTTCATTTCTTTGGGCTCCTGCTTTTCCGCCAGGCGATTGATGAGGGCGGCGACGTAGCCGGCACCGAAACCGTTGTCGATGTTGACGACCGTTACATTGGCGGCACAACTATTAAGCATTCCGAGAAGGGCGGCGATGCCGTTAAAACTGGCTCCGTAACCGATGCTGGTTGGGACGGCGATGACTGGGGCAGAGACTAAGCCACCGACCACACTTGGTAAGGCTCCTTCCATTCCGGCGATCACTACCAGGACGCTCATCTGACGGAGGCGGGCGCTTTTGGCCAGGAGGCGATGCAGGCCGGCGACGCCTACGTCGTAGAAGGTTTCTACTTGCTGGTCCATGATTTCCAGGGTTTCACGAGTTTCCTCGGCCACTGGTACGTCGCTGGTTCCCGCGCAGATGACGCCGACCGTACCGGTGGAAAGATTTGCTGGTTTTTGCCGCAGGGCGATACAGCGACTTAATGGATTAAAACGTACATCCGGCAGGATTTTTTTGACGGCTTCGTAGGCGGATTCATTTCCACGAGTGGCGAGAATGTTTCCGCCCCCTTTCGCCAGCCGTTTGAAAATCTCAACGATCTGGTCCGTGGTCTTGCCGGGACAGAAAATTACTTCCGGAAATCCGCAGCGGATCGAACGGTGATGGTCCACGTGGGCAAAACCTATATCCTCGGACGGGAAATGGGTCAAACGTTCCAAAGCGGTGTCTACGGAAAGCTTCCCGGAGGCTAATTTTTCCAACATTGTCTTTAGGGTTTCTTGGTCCATCGCAAATTCTTCTCTTTCTACTTAACTGCTCTGTAATTCCTCGGTTTTTTCTGGCTGCCAGAAGAACACTCCCTTACGGTCGTGCCTCTTAAAGAAGCGACTTCTTATTGCTATTTTACTCTGCAAATTGTAAGATCACCACCAATTAAATTACACAGTTGATGGAGAAAAAAATGCGTTTTTCACAACATTTTATTCCGACCGTTCGTGAAGTTCCCGCCGAGGCGACCATTACGTCCCATATTCTGATGATCCGGGCTGCCCTCATCAGGCCCCTGGTGAGCGGGGTTTATTCGTATTTGCCGCTGGGATATCGTGCATTGCGGAAGGCAGAGGAAATCGTGCGCCAGGAGATGGATAAGGTGGGTGGGATTGAAGTTCATTTGCCTGTGCTTGTTCCAGTTGAGCTTTTCCGGCAGACGAATCGTGTCGAAGCCTTCGGGAATATCCTTTTTAAATTTAAAGACCAGCATAACACCGAACTTTCGCTTGGCCCGACGCATGAGGAGATTATTACCAAACTTGTGGCGGACCATTTGAATTCCTATAAGCAGTTGCCGATCAATTTTTATCAGATACAGACCAAGTTTCGCGATGAGGAACGGCCTAAATCGGGGGTGCTTCGCACGCGGGAATTTGTGATGAAAGACGCTTACAGTTTTCATGCCTCGCTGGAAGATTTGGATAAGACTTATGAGCGGATGTACGCGGCGTATGAAAATATTTTTAAGCGATGCGGATTGCCGGTAATCGCGGTGGAGGCGGAATCCGGTCCAATCGGGGGTTCGGCCAGCCATGAGTTTATGATGCTGACCGACGTGGGCGAAGACCAGGTCGTGATTTGCGATAACTGCAAATACGCCGCCAACGTGGAACGGGCGACGCGGAAAGTTCCCAGTTATGATCTTTCGGGCCTCGCTGTCGATACGAAAACGCCGGAGCGCAAGGAAGTGCTGACCCCTAATCAAAAAACCATTGATGATTTGTGTAATTTCCTTAAATGTAAAGCCGAGCAGACGATCAAGACCTTGATTTACCGAGCGGGGGATCAGGTGATCGCCGCACTTGTCCGGGGGGACCATGAGGTCAATGAAGTGAAACTTCGGAGCGCGGTAGGGGTCAAGGGTCTGGAACTTGCCGACGATGCCACTATTAAAAAATTGACGGGAGCCCAAACGGGTTTCGCCGGACCTGTGGGATTAAAGCCGGACAAAATGATTATTGATTATGATGTCCTTTCCATTACTAACGGAGTAACTGGGGCTAATAAAACGGATTATCACTTTATGGGCGTGGTTCCCGGCAGGGATTTTACTATCAACGAAACGATGCTTGCCGATATCCGCAACGTCGTTTCCGATGACCTTTGTCCGCATTGCCATCAAAAGCTTCGCTTCGCGCGAGCTATCGAAGTAGGTCATGTTTTTAAACTTGGGACAAAATACTCTTCAGTGCTTGGCGCGAAGTATCTCGATGCCGAGGGGAAAAACCATGATATGATCATGGGGTGTTATGGGATTGGGGTCAACCGGATTCTGGCGGCGGCGATTGAAGCCCATCATGACGAAAACGGAATCGTTTGGCCGATTTCTATTTCGCCCTATCAGGTTAATCTTCTTTCCCTTAGTCTTACGGATGAGAAAGTCAGAACTACGGCGGAAAAACTTCATGATGAGTTGGAGGCGGCTGGAATCGACGTTTTGCTCGATGACCGGGATGCCCGTCCTGGGGTGAAATTCAAAGACGCCGACCTTTTGGGCTTTCCAATTCGGGTGACTATCGGTCCCAAAACCCTGGCAGAAGGAAAGGTTGAGCTGAAACTTCGCGATCAAAAAGAGGTTCAACTTATCGAGGTTGAAAAAGCTTCCGATATTATAAGGGATCTTGTTGCCCAATTAATGCGGAAACTTAACTCTTGATATAATCAAAGATGATATCTAATAAATAACATGCGCACGCCTTGTTTCGTTTGCGAAATTTTGGTACAATCGAGTCTGGTCCTGGAGAGAGAGTTTTAAAAAACAGATTTTATAAATCTGTAAAGAGGGGGAGAGAGAAATGAGAAACTGCGCGAAGAGTCCGCATGGGTTGTTTTTCTGCCGTCATCCATTAATAAAATTTTTCGGTATAGGAGCATTTGTCATTTGTCTGGTCTGGTCGTCGCCGGCGAAAGCAACCCCGATCAATTTTTTTGTATATGAGAATTCCAGTCAAGCCGATGTTTCGCAACTGGATAACTGGGTCGATGTGCAAGACGGCGGGTCGTATGCGGACTTCACGTTTTATAACGACTCGTCAATCAGTTCGGTAATCACGGCTGTTTATTTCGAAGCCACTGCATTTTCATCCACGTCATTGATTAATGGAACTGTTGTTACGCCTCAGCCGTCGGGTGTAAAGTTTTCCCCCGGAGCCAATCCCTCCAAACCTGCCGGTTCGATAAAGAATTTTGGAGGCACATGGAATGGGACATTGTTATCGGCTGGTGCCGATGCTCCGAGTCCGACGTGGGGGCTTAGTTCTGGGGAATCGCTGACCATCCGGTTTGATTATAACGGGATCAATTATTCCGACCTTATCGAGGCTTTTTCTGATCCGGCTAAATTCAGAATTGCCGAGCATATTCCATGTTTGCCCAATGACAACAGCGTGTGGAGTATGAACTCAGCCCAGGTGTATATTCCACTTCCCTCGACATTAGCATTATTCGGATTGGGCTTCCTGGGAATGCTCCGGAGAAGGATTATACGCACGTGATTCGTAGCTTCTCTTCCAGTTCCTGACCCACTTGCTCCCACTGGTTCCACAACGTCTTTAATTCAGCATCTTTCTGCTGGTAGTCCTTGCCCAATTTTTCAACCTGTCCTAGATTACCAGCCTGTCCGGCGGTGGAAATGCCCTGGTTAAGAGTTGCCAGGTCCTGCTCCACCTGTTGTATCCGCATTTCAATTTCCTCGTGGCGGCGTTTGAGCCGCTGGAGCAAATTCGCATCCTTTCGGGATTGTCGATAATCCGTTTTTCGCTCTTCCTTCACCTGGTTGCCAGAATCCTGAACGGCCTTTTCCCTGTGCGTCTGGCGCCAGGCCAGAAAATCTTCCCATCCGCCAAGTATACACCTGACTTCCCCGGAATCAATCGCCCAGATATGCGTCGCCACCGCTTGAACCAGATATCGGTCGTGGCTGACGAAAATGATTGTCCCGTTGAATTCCTGCAGCACATCCTGCATGATTTGCGTCGAGGAAATATCCAGATGATTGGTCGGTTCGTCGAGCATCAGAACGTTGATGTTCTGCATCATCAGTCTAGCCAGGGCGACCCGCGACCGCTGACCGCCGCTTAGTTGCTTAATCTGCTTGAACGCGTCGTCCCCGCTTAACAGCAGGCTTCCGAGAACCGATCGCGCGTGCTCCTGGGTGCAATTACGTTTTGCGGCCATTACGACGGCCAGGGCGGTGCTTTCCAGGTCAAGCTCCACGTGAGTTTGTGACAGATATCCCACGTTGACATTCGCCCCCAAATGCACATTTCCCGCAAGCGGTTTTAATTGCCCCATCAGGGTGCGAAGCAGGGTTGTTTTACCTGTACCGTTGGCTCCGACGATCGCTATCCGTTCCTGACGAATTACCTCCAATCGGTCGATTTTCAAAAGCGGGGAAGTTACCTCGTATCCTACGACAAGATTTTCCGCCCGCAGAACAATATCGCCCGTTCGCCCGCCGGTGGTAAGGCTGACGCTGATCGTCTGATGATCCACCGGACGATTGATCGCCTCATCGCGCAAGAACCGCTCCAGGCGAGTACGCCGACCCTTAGCTTCTTTCGACCGCTGACCCGCCAAATGCCGGGCGATGAAATCTTCCGTCTTGGCTACATATTCCTGCTGGGCCTCCCATTGACGCATTCGCTCCTCTTGCCGCTGCTGCTGTTGCTTAATATACACGCTATACGAACCGCGATACGCTTCCAGATTTCCAAACGCGATTTCCCACGTGCTGGTGGTCGCATGATCCAGAAAATACCGATCGTGCGAAACCGCGATGAGCGCCCCGGAGAACGACGAAAGCCAATATTCCAGCCATTCGATCGTATCCAGATCGAGATGATTTGTCGGCTCATCCAACAGCAGCACGTCGGGATTTTTCAAAAGCAGTGTGGCCAGGTAAACCCTGGTCCGCTGCCCGCCGCTTAATTCGTCCATCGACCGATCCCACATCGACCGCTCAAAAGCCAACCCGGTCAAAACCTGCTCGATCCGCGTCTGGTAATCGTAGCCGCCCAGAGCTTCGATTTGCGTTTGCGTGTCTCCATAGCGTTTCAGCCACTCCGGATTCTCACCACCGCATTCCAACTGCGTAGCCATCTGGTGCAGTTCATCTTCCATACGGCGTAGGTCTGAAAACACGTCAAGCATCGTCTGGCGAATCGTTCCACCACCTATCACCGGCGGCGTCTGCGGCAGGTATCCCATGCGAAGTCCTCTGCTGCGATGCACCTCGCCTTGCGTCGATTCCAGCAGTCCACCGATTATCCGCAGCAGTGTCGTTTTACCTTCGCCATTGGGTCCGACCAACCCAATCCGTTCCGACGGACTGATGCGAAAAGAAAGATTTTTCAGAACCACCTGGGATCCGAAAGCATGAGTTATATTTTCCGCGATAATTAATGACATAATATCCGCATAATACCCGCTCCCTTACGGTCGCGGCTCGTGATTACCAATTCCATAACCTGGCAGGGTCCTGCTGGTAAAACTGTTTCAACGCATTATACAAATCCGGGTGCTTGTATTCCAATTCTCCGGGCTTCTCAAAAAAATATTCCGTAATCACCGCGAAAAATTCCGACGGACTACTCGCCCCATATTCGTCCAAAAATGTCGGCTGGTTTTCTTCCACGTCTTTTCGAAGCTGTTTATATTCCTTTCGCAAAACTCGCGCCCAAGCCGCAAAATCCGACCGGTGTTGCAGCACGGGTGAACTATCCCCCTTGCCGCTGGAACTATCGATCTGATGAGCGAATTCATGAAACACGACATTCTGCCCATCGTAAAAATCCGCCGCTCCTCGCCGAACATCGTCCCACGACAAAATCACCGGTCCCCGATGCCACGCCTCCCCCAGCCGCTCCTCCGGACCTTCCACGATAAACCCGGACTCCAAATATTCCGCATGCCGGCCAATATACGAATGTGGATACACCAAAATCGAACGAAGCCCGGGATAATAATTCGTCCGGCGACCCAACAGCAAAATACACGCCTGGGCCGCGATCGTCAACCGAATCTCATCGGTCATCTCTAATCCATTGCACCCCTGGAACTGCTTCTCCGCCAGAAAAATAAGCACGTGCTGTAAAAGCTGGGCCTGATCCATCACCGGCAGAATTTCATAAACAGGAACATTTCGCTCAATAATCACCGCCCACTCCCGTGGAAATTCCCGCCGAGCAATCCGGTTTCGCCGCCATCGTGTAATAAAAAGCATACGCCAGTTACCCTTTATAAGTCTTCGCAGATCGGTAAAGAGGTGAAAAGCGTTTAGCCGAATAAAAGGATGATAGCAGGCTAATTATTTTTTTCACCGTCGCTCGTTCCTCGGATATATTGAGGGTCTGAATAGTTACTTGGATTTTTCGCTACGCTAAGAATAACGATATTTTTACTGCCTTAACCCTTTTTCGCAGCGATAGACACCTTTACGTTTTCGTAAATAATACTCACGATTGGCGGCGGCCGATTTGCCCGCGTGGGGACCCGGCATTTCCGGCTGATGATAAAGATGGATAGCTCTGGCCGAATCAACGACTGTTCTGCCGCGAAATCCCGCAAGCTGTAAACGAAGGGCTAAGTCCCGGTCCTCCCACCCCCAGCCGGTGAATTGCTCATCGAAACCATTGATCGTTTCATAGGCCGATCGGTAAAGCGAGCAATTCATGCTCGCAAATAATTGTCTTCTCATCCGTGATTCCGACGGCCAAATGCGAGCGAGAATTGCTCGCTTTCGAAAATTCCGTGACTCCCTATTCATCCGCTCGATCCATTGCGGATTTAGCTGAGACCAAAGTTTATCGAACTGGCGAGAACGGATAAATTCGGTGGTGATGTTTTCTGTTTCATCAGCCGTCAAACGTATCGCGTTGCCTGTTACCCAATAACCTGGTCTCACGGCTTGGAGGTGTTGCCAGATCGCGTCAGGAAAGAGCACAATGTCGCCATCGAGAAAAATGAAACAGTCCCCAGAGCAATATCGAACACCGTTGTTGCGGTTGGCAGATGCACGAAATCCTAAGTGTTCCTGGCGAACGTGAATGATCTTTAGCCGCGAGCTGGAAATAATTTCGTTGATCACCTTGACGTGTTCCAAGCTGGAACCATCGTCGGCAATCACAATTTCATCTGGAACCACAGTTTGCATTTCGAGCGAAGCGATACATCGCTGAAGGTGCTGCGAGCGGTTATACGTGGTTACAATCACCGAAAGTCGCGGGGATATCGTCATTTTGCGTTTATCACCCTTCGGTATAGATCAAGATACGCCTGACTTACCTTTGCCCAGTCGAATTGCCGCGCGAAGTTGCGGATCGGCTCGGGTTTGTAATTTTGCAGTTGCGATTCCATCTTCATTATTGCATCAGCCAATAAAGACGAATCCCCCGGTACCGACAGCAGACCCAGATTTTGATTTTCCGATAGCAACTCGGTCAGCCGCCCAACTGAAGAAGCGACCAACGGTTTTCCACAACTAAATGCCTCAAGCGCCACCAGCGGAAATCCCTCCGTCAGCGACGGCATTACCACATAACGGCAATTTTGAAGCAAATATTTTTTTAACGCACCCTCGACTTTTCCAATGAATTGAACCGTCTGGCTTAGTCCGTTTGCGCGTGTAAGCTCTTCCAGCTCTCGCCGGTCAGACCCGTCTCCGGCGACGATTAGCTTTGCTGACCACTTGCCGGCTTTAGACAGTGAACTTATTGCTTCCATCAAAAAGTTTACGCCCTTTTTGTGTGTCAATCCTCCGAGGTAAAGAACAAACGGCTTATCCGGATGAATAGGCCATGTGGAATCAAATCGAACCGGATTATTAAATTCCTCCACATCCACCGCATTTGGAATCAGCGGAATTTCCTTGCTCGATTCGCCAATTACCTGCTGCAAAAGAGATTTCATCTCGTCGCTGATGGCGGTTACTGCGTCCGCCTCCCGGAGGGATCGGGAAATTTTTTCCCAAAGGGATTTTCGTTGGCGGTATCGGCTGTCAAGGCGGATATCGCTGCCGTGGGTTGTAATCACCACCGGAATATTTCGCGATTTGGCATAAGCCAGGGCCACGGGTCCGGCGGGAAAGGCCAGATGGCAGTGAATCACGTCAAAGGCAAGTTCCTTGTAAGCCCGGTCTAGGGCTTTTGTGATTCCCCGCAGACCAAACGACCAAACAAACGAGATCGGCCGGCGATAGCGGACAACCGGATAGGCAAGGGTATGATCCTGGGCCAATCCCCGGCCCTTTCTCGGCCATTGCGTAACAACAATAACCCGATGCCCCGCCCGAATGTATTGGTCGGCCAGCGACGAAACGATAATTTCCACGCCCCCTAGTTTCGGCAAAAAAGTTGGCGTTAATAAACAAATATTCATTCGCCTACCATCTTAACGATTTTTATCCACCAGACAATTGAAAAACACCAAACTTCCGATGGACTTCGCTTCCCGGGCAATATACGAGCCGCGACCGTCAGGGAGCGGGTGACAAGAGACCAAAGAACCCGCTCCCTGACGGTCGCGGCTCGTAAATAGTTCATCTTGCCCGAAAATCTTGGCGCATCCATTTCAAAGCCCTTTTTCCTTTTGTCGCTTGCCTTTATCATTCCTTTGCCTAAAATAATGAATAATGATCATCGAAACGGACAAGATAAAAGAATTGCACGTCGTTAAATATCCGAATCGGATTCTGCGCCAACCGACAGAGGACATTAAGGAGTTTAATGGAAATCTCGATCAGCTCATTTTGAAAATGATCGAGATCATGCACGAATGCAAGGGAGTGGGTCTGGCCGCCAATCAGGTGGGGCTTGGACTTCGTTTATTTGTCGCCAATCCCACCGGTGAATCGGGAAAAGACATGGTTTTCATCAATGCCCGGATTACAGAGGCCGAAGACTGGACGGAGGCGGAGGAAGGGTGTTTGTCCGTTCCCCAGGTTTACAGTAAAATCCGCCGTCATCAGAAAGTAACCGCCCAGGCCCTCGATGCCAAAGGTAAACCCTTTGAAATTCAAGTCGCCGATTTACTAGCCCGCATCATTCAGCATGAGACCGACCATCTGGACGGCAAATTAATCCTCGACCGTATGCCCATAACCGCGAAAATCGCCCACCGCCGGCAAATCAAATACCTGGAAGACCTTGCCCAGGAATGATTCTTTGTCCGAAAAAAAGATTTACCCATGCCGATCTTGATACCAACTTCAGTTTGAATGTGTCGATACGAGAAAACTTGTCATTCTGAGCGCAGCGAAGAATCTGGCTTATCCCTCGTGGAAGCCAGATGTTTCGCTTCGCTCAACATGACGGAATCAGATAATCGGCATATTCAAACTGAAGTTGGTATAACCTATCTTTTGGAGATTTCATCATAAAATTATTATTCTAATATTCTCAAGAATATTAGAATGAGATTTTCTCTTTCAACATTCAAAATAAAGTTTAACGAGGAAGCAATCGGATTTTAACGCCCCAGTCCTGGCGGGTTTTGCCGCCTTGAACACTTGACACGGATTGACCGGAGGGTTTGGAGCCAGGCGGTGGAAGAAAAGGCCCCGGTCCCATAGCTTGCTTGCCTGTCGGTTGAAGGTCAACGATTCCACCATCGTCTTTTCGATCATCGCCCACGCTGTAAACGGTGTAACTGTCTTTATCATGCCGATAAAGAAGGTCTTTGCCGGTAAAGGGGTCCATTGGAATAGCCTGCGTATATGCAGGAACCAAATCGGATAATTTTTCCGGCAATTTGCCGTGAGCCAAACGATAGCGTTCAATCATGACGGCCACACAAATACTTCTTGCCTTCGCGAGATTGCGACCGAAGGTTATCGCTACTTTCGCAAGAACGAGAGTGTTTCCAAAAATTCCAGTAGGTTGAAAGCTCTGCATAGCGTCAAAAACCACTGGCCAAGGTTTTCGGGCAGCAGTGAGGAATTGTGTCATATCACACAAATAATTCAACCCTGCCAGTCTCAACGAGGGATGGAATCCGTAGAAACCTGGCATCCGTTCAGGCAAAGGTATCGCAGAAGATGCGGGGAAGGGTTTACTGACAGGGAAAATATTTCCCATCCACTCAATACTATAGACCCGCTCCGTCAAAATCATTTGTTCAAGGTCTTTTGGCTGATCGGTATCCAACAAGGCATGCTGCAGTCTGGCTGAAGATTTTTCAGATGGATGACTGAATTCGAGAACGAAACTTGCATCATTATACGCCGTTGCCAAACAAGAGATTTTCACCATGAAAGTAATTAAAATCATCTGACCATCGAAAATTCGCGTCATTCGGAGCGATGAAATAACCGAATCGACCGCCTGATCACCCTTCCCCTGAGCGGCCAGGTACATGCTTCGGAGAGACAGCAACTTTGCGGCGTTTCGTGGTCGGCGTAATTGTTCCAGAGTTGCTCCGATTCCATTTTTAATCCATAGTTCATTTCGGCAGGCGGAAAATTCAGCCCCTTTAGCAAGCATCTCCAGAGCCAATTGATTTGCTTCCAGGAACTTCTTGGCTTTATTCATTAACAATGGATCAGGAAGTGTGTGTGGGGATTTCTTCACGTACTCACTGAACTTGAAGTTAAGGTCACTGTTTTCCTCTTGTCCCACGACCGGAATAATCAGGTCCATCCCCGCCTGATAGTAACGAGCGGCGTTGACCGCTTCATCCACTTTGGGCAGTCGGGCTTCAAGGTCCGCAAAGGTCACCGGTTCACCGGTGGTTCGGATTTTACTGATTTCTTTTTTAATTTTATTGGAGGCGTAAAGATTCCAAACCGAAAGGACAGCGATCCCTGCAACAATCAGGATTACCCCGATAAAAAAGATTTTACGAAGGATACGCCGCCACAAGGGTTTTTTGTTTACCAGTTGATCATTCATACAATTTCTCCTGATATTTATAATGGGTCAAGTTCGGAAAAGTTTTTTCTGTTTCTTTTATCCATTTCCAGGGCGAAGGCGATGTAACGTCTGCCCCAGCCGTTGCCGTCGAGCAGTTTGGCGGCCTCTTCGGCTTCGGGGGTCCATTGGGTTTGGGATGGGCCTAAAAGCTTGGCGGTGTCTTTAGCGACCCCGTCGGCGGCGAAATTCAGGCACAGGCTGATGATCAGCATGGCTGCGATGGAACTCCACCAGAAGATGGATCGAAAGGAATAATGTGTTTTCGGCGATTCAAATATTTTTTTCCGTAAAGCGGTCGGCGGACCTTTCGGCCCAAAGCGTCGAAGCAAAGCCTCGATTTGATTGTCGTTCAGATTATTCATATCAACCTTCATTCTTTTAATGTTTCCAACATATTCCGAAGTTTGTCCATTGCGTAACGATAGCGGCTGGCGGCGGTGTTTAAGGATATCCCCAGCAGGTCCGCGATTTGCTGGAAGGTCATATCCTCGTAAATTTTTAAATGCACGACTTCCCGCTGGTCCGGCGGCAGTGTGCGAATCGCTTTTTCCACTATCAATCGTTCTTCTTCATTGCTCGCGGTGGACTCGGTAAACTCCAAAATCGATTCCACCGCCGAAAGCTCGATTTCCTTATTTTGCCGCTTTTCAATGATTCGATAACATTCATTACGGACAGCGGTTCGCAGGTAGTGATCGTACGAACCGATATTTTCTCTCTTGTGATCCATTTTCAATAATTTGACAAAGACCTGATGCACAACATCCTCGGCCGCGGACGCGTCGGCCAGGATCATCAGGGCATATCGGTACAATTTATCGGCGCACTCGTCATAAATACAGGCGAGAGCCCGCGGCGATGCATCCTTGCCGTTGCTTGGGTTCCGATTGTTCATGTCTCTATCTTATTAGACCACGCTGTAAGCATTTTTTGTCTAAAATCGGATTTTTATTCGCTTTTGGTATCCCGCGGTAAATAATCCTTGATCGTCTTTACGTGAATTTCTTGTTGCGGGAACGGAATTTGAATCCCTGCTTCCTGGAAGGCGTTATTGACGGCGGTATTTAGTTCGTGGCGGAGAATTATGAAATTATCGACCGTGGTAAAGACGCCGAGTTCGAATTCGATGGCGCTTTCGCCGAATCTGATAAAGACGGCCGAGGGCGGGGGATCGCTCATTACCTTCGGATTGGCCTGGGCTACTTGCATCAGTAATTTCTGGGCGGTATCCGTATCGGAACCGTAAGCGATGCCGACGGGGATGGCCAGGCGGAGAATCCGATCCGACAACGTCCAATTGATCACTCGGCCGGTGATAAATTCTTTGTTGGGCACGATCAGCTCTTTTCGATCGGCGTCGACGATGGTCGTGGCGCGAATTTGTATTCGTGTGACCTTACCGGTAACATCGCCGACTGTTACGGTATCCCCCACGCGCATGGGCCGCTCGAAGAGAATAATCAGACCGGAAATTAAATTGGCAAATATTTCCTGCAGGCCGAAGCTCAATCCCACCATCATCGCCGCCAGGAGCCATTGGATCGACGCGAGGGTATAACCCAGTTTTGTCAAAGCGATGGACACGCCCAAAATTATGATCAGGTAGCGGGAAACCGTGGTAATGGCGAATCGTAAACCCGAATCCGGCGTCAGGCGGGGAAGGATCGTTATTTCGAGCAGGCCGGGAATATTTTTTCCCGCGATATAGGTCATGAACAAAACGACTATCGCCAAAAGCAGGTCCGCCAGTTTAAACACCTTGAGATCGACCTGTTTCAATTTCCCCAGGGCCGGCAGGACATCGACCCAGACCTGCCACAGCAAGATGGCCAGGATCAGAATCGCGAAACTGTCCAGTAATTTTCGAGTTTGAGTACTGATGGTAAAGTCCTTCGAAGCCAGAAATATCCGGCGAAGGAGCATTTCCCGAACGATCAGCATACCCAGCAGTATCCACACGGTCAGGAGCATCCGCCAGGCCAGTTCCATCGCGGTATAATAGTAACCCATCGCGGAAATGAGGGCTAGGACCAGGGGAATCCCCACGGTCAGCGGATACCAGACATAATGAGTCCATGTTCCCCAGCCTTCCCATCGACTGGCCACGCTTCGCTGAAGGGATAACCGAATCGGACCAATGATATTCTTCGTGAAAAGAGCAAACGCCGCCAGCAAAACGATAAAGGCAAATCGGCCCAGAGAGTCTTTGCCCAGTTCATCGTTCTCCCAATCAAGAGAAGTCATGATGAACACCAGGGGAAGCCCGATCAACATCAACCAAAACAGGTTGACCCGAATCGCTCGGGTCATTCGGGGACTCCATTCGAAATGCCGTTCCGCTATTCCCTGGGGCAGACACAGTTTCATAAGAACTTCCAGGGTAAGAAAGATAATCGCCGTTGCTTTTAGTCCCGCCGCGATCTCTTTGATAAAATCCGTAGCATGGCTATTACTCGCGAGCTGCCAGGCGATAAATAAAATCACCCCCGGCCAAATACAAGCAATCAGCATAGTTTGCACAAACGTCTTGAGGGTAAAGGCAAAAGTTTCCTTCCGGCAGGAAAGTTCCGAATTATCCATCTGGTGGAATTTCAAGTATAACCGCCGTTTTAAAAATAACGCCCCCGCTAAAATCAAGAAAGTTATTGCACTGATGATAGGATTATCCTTAAGGTCACAACCCAGGCCGTGCATCACTTCCAGCCACTCTTTAGGATTAAGAAGCCGGCAAGCCGCCTCCCAGGTATTGGTAAAACTCGATAGATTAATAGCTGATGTACTGCGGAACCAGAAGATATTCTCATCGATGTAGTCGGCGTACTCCTTACTCTTCTTGATCAACTCACGCTCCGCAATATCCAGTTCCCCGAGTTTGTCCATGTAGGAGTTGTAATCGTTAAACAGGGCTTCGTTGTATTCATAGGCGATCTTGACCTGTTCCCGAACGGCATTTTCGATTTCCAATCGCTGGCCGGGTTTGATCTTTGATCGTAAGCCCCCCATAAATTCCGTCACCCGGGCGTCGGTATCGAAATACCAGTCGCGGTCTTCTCCCAACTGAATAAGCCGGGTTTGAATAAAACCCATTTGGGGTTGCAGGGCATCGAGGATTTGATTAAGCTCACGTGTATCGGGAAGATTGAACCGTTCTTTGCGTAATAACAAGCTGATGGAATTGGTCACCCCCGCGGCTTGAACTTTGGCCTTGATGCCTTTTTCTCCAGTATCTCGGCCATCGCCCTCAAATTTATATTTCAACCTTTCCAGCAGATATTGTGCTTTCTTGAGTTCGGCACTGACCTTTCCGATCCGGGCGGCGGGTCCTTGCGGATCGCTTCTCTCTTTGGCGAGCTTGGCATTGTCCTCGGCCAGCTTTCTGACTTGCGGGATCGCGTTGGCCAGTTTGCGTTTGGCCTCTTCGGCGGACTTGGACGCTTCCGCCTGACGTCGGGCGTTGACGATCTCCTGCAAGGCGTTGAACTGCTTTTCCATTTCCGCAACCTCACGTTTGGCCAAACTCTGCTCGGCGCGGTTCAATTCCCGCCTAAGGTCCAAAGTGCGAAGGGCGATCTCGCAGGTTTCGATTTGCTGTTGAAGGGCGTTTCGTTTGGCTCGAAGCCGCGTGCGGTGAGCGATGCGAAACTCCACCGCTTCATCGGCCAAAGGTGCGATTTGCTGTTTTCGAACCTCGTCCAATTGCTGTTTATAGGTCGCCATCATCTTCGGAAGCTCAGTGCGAAGACTGCCCCGGGGGTTGGCATCTTCAATCTCGGTTAATTTTTTGCGCGCGGCGCCTAAATCGGCTTGGGCTTGACCCAATCGCTGTTCCAGTTGAGAAAGAGACTCTTTGGGGGGAATACTCAGAACATGTTTGACCATCGGTTCTGCCAGTTTCTCCTTGATCTTGGCCATGTCCGAAGGAGCGTTTATCCTTTCTTTTTCATATTTATCACCTCTGGCCTTGGACTTGACGGCCGTTTGGACCTGACCGAGGGCGTCATTATAGATTTCCAGGAGTTTCTTTTTATCCCCTTGCTTGATCTCGCCACCGGCCGTCACCCGCGTGATCTGGGCCGTGATGGCCTGGATCGTCGATTCAATATTGGCAGCATCCGTAGTCGGCTTGCTGGACGCCGTCGTGGTTGGCCCGGCGAACACCGGCAGAGTCAAACCGGAAACAAGAACCACTGAAAATAGATTCCACACGAACGATTTTCCGAAAACGACCTTAAAATTGGTCATTGTAGCTCCAAAATGAAGAATTCTTAAAGAGGACCAAACATAATATTAATACTATTCCCTGCCGTGGAAGGAGTCCAGCATTATAATATTGAGAACTCTTTACCCGTGTTATATAATTTTTCCCCAAAGGAGATTATGACCACGAAGAAGAAATTTGGATCAATCAGCACAAGACGTATCAAGGCGGTGGTCAGACGGGAATTCAACGAGGTCATTCGCGACCCGTTGTATCTTGGTCTGGCTATGTTGGTGCCACCGTTTATTATGGTCATCTTCGGGTTCGGTTTGGCTCTGGACGTTACCCATCTTCCCTTGGGAATCTGTGATCGCGACCAGACCCGTCTCTCTCGGGAATATATCGACAGTTTCATCCGTTCCGATAGTTTCAGTCTGGTGCGACGATATACCGATGAGGAACTGATGAGTGATGACCTTCGCACTTCGAAACTGCGAACCGCTTTGATTATCCCAGGTAATTTCGAACAAGATCTCCAAAAAGGCAAAGAAGTTGAAGTCGCTATGTGGATCGATGGAACGATTCCGGTGCGGGCGGAAATCGCTCGCGGACTAGCCTTGGGGGCGCATGCCCAGTTTATGTCAAGGCTGGGACAGTACATCCCCCGCCTTGCCGCCCTGGGCAAAAACCGGGCCGGCATCAACATCGTTTCCCGCGTCCTGTTTAACCCCGAACTTCGCAGCGCCAATTTCGTTGTGCCGGGATTGATCGCCACGATTCTGATGTTCTACCCAGCCCTGCTCACGACGCTCAGCATCGTACGGGAAAAAGAATCGCAATCCATCCTGGCCCTGTACTGCTCGCCCATTACGAAAACGGAATTACTTTTGGGCAAGCTGATACCTTATATTTTGATTTCCGTGGTTAATTTCGTTTCAGCGTTTCTCCTGGCCTTATTTCTGTTTAAAGTGCCCTTCGGGGGAAACTGGACGCTCCTGGCGGTTGCATCCGTTTTATACGTGTCAACCAACTGTGCCCTGGGATTGACCATTTCCGTTTTAGTCAATACTCAGGTCGGAGCTATTCTGGTCACCATGGCTCTGACCGTTCTGCCATCCTTTTTGTATTCCGGCTTTTTCACACCCCTGGCCGCGTCGAGCTGGTCGATGTGGATCATGGGACGGTTCGTCACCGCCACCTATTATCTGGATATTCTCCGCGGACTCTTTTTGAAAAACACCAGTTGGGACATCCACTGGCCCGCGTTGCTCGCCCTCGTCGTTTATGCCGTCGTCCTCTATACGATTGCGTTTAAAATGTTCAGTAAAAGGTTAAAATAAAAAATATGCGTACACTGGCGTTGGTTCGAAAAGAATTTTTGCAGTTTTGGCGGGATCCGGCTCTGGTGGCGGTGGTCCTGTGGTGTTTCAGCCTGGATATCTATTTGGTCGCACGCGGGTTCTCAATGGAGATAAAAAACTATCCAGTCGCCATTTTGAACCGCGACGACTCCCAACTCAGCGAAAATCTGATTAGTTATCTGCGCGCGCCGGAATTCCGGATCGTCGCCCATATCACCACGGATCAGGAGTTTGACCGGATGCTTTCCACCGGAGAGGCTTTGCTGGTCCTGGAAATTCCTAAAAATTTCTCCCGAAAACTGGCCCGCGGGCAACCGGCGGACGTGCTGGTGGCACTCGACGGAACCAATTCCAACACCGCCTCGATGGCGCTGGCGCACATCCAGACCATCTTTTCCCAGGCCAAAATAAAATTTCTCGATCAGCCGCACTCCCGGTCGATACCCGACCAGATCATCTCCCTTCGACCTCGGCTTTGGTTTAATCCCAACCTCGACGGCACCTGGTTCACGGCCTTTTCCGAATTGTGCAGCGAAATCACGATGGTGGCGATCCTGCTCCCCGCCGCCGCCCTGGTTCGGGAAAAAGAATACGGAACAATCGAACAACTCCTCGTCAGCCCCTTAAAACCTTGGCAGATCATGCTCTCTAAAATCATTCCCATGATTATCCTGGTCCTGGTGGTTACCACGTTATGCCTGTATGCGATTTTGGGACCCGTGTTTGATTTTTATCCCATCGGCTCGCTGACCACTTTTTTAGTTGCCACCGCCATTTACGTCGGCGCCTGCGCAGGGCTGGGAATGCTTCTGGCGACGGCGGCAAAAAATCTTTCCCAGGTCCTGCTCATGCTCGTCACCGCCATGGTCCCGATCATGTTTTTGTCGGGAACCTGGTCGCCCCCCGAAGCCATGCCGCCCATCATCCGATGGTTTACAAAAATTTCTCCGCTGTCCTATTATCTGGAAATCGGATACGGGGTCTTTTTCAAAGGCTGGGATTTCAGCCAGAGTCTGGTGTACATGATCAAATTATTGATCTTCAGCGGCGGATTGTTTATTCTGGGAACATCAAGAATGAGCAGGCAATTAGGATAAAAATATGGAGCGGTTTACTGTGAATGATATAGTTTTTTTGGTGTTCTTTTTCCTTTTATTTATCGGCTTGGCCTTGCCGATGGGCCGGTATCAATCTCGGGTCTATCAAGGGGAGAGAAATTTTCTTTCCGCCTTGCTGCATCCGGTCGAGAGGTTTATCTACCGGTTATGCGGGATTGATGCCCGGAAAGAAATGAACTGGAAAGGCTATGTGTTTGCCTTTCTTGCCTTCAATGGTTTTGGGCTGATTTTTCTTTTTTTGATTCAGGTCTGTCAGGGCGGGTTGCCTCTGAATCCGCAAAAGCTTCCGGGTGTCCGGTGGGACCTGGCGATCAATACGGCCATTTCTTTTGTTACCAATACCAACTGGCAGTCGTACGGCGGGGAGACGACCATGAGCTATCTGACGCAGATGCTCGGTCTGACGGTTCAGAATTTTGTGTCGGCGGCGGCCGGGATTTGTCCCATGCTGGCTCTGGCCAGGGGATTTACCAACCGCGGAGTGGAAAACCTGGGTAATTTCTGGGTCGATCTGACTCGTGCGGTCCTTTATGTGCTTTTGCCGTTGTCGTTTGTCGTATCAATCATCCTGGCATCTCAAGGCGTTGTTCAGACACTTCGTCCGCCTGTGCAGGCTACGACGCTGGAGGGTAAGGCTCAAACCATCGCAGTTGGTCCAGTCGCCTCGCAAATCGCTATAAAACAGCTCGGATCCAATGGCGGCGGATTCTTCAACGTCAATTCCTGCCATCCCTTCGAAAATCCCAACCAGTTTACCAATTTTATTGAAACCATCTCGATCCTGCTGCTACCGGTTTCGCTGGTCTTTACGTTCGGATACATGTTGAAAAAATCCCGGCAAGGCTGGGCGTTCTTTCAAGCCTCGATGATTCTTTTTGTCGCCGGGCTGATTTTGGCGATCCTGTCGGAAGTCGGCGGCAATCCAATTCTTGCCAAAGCCGGCATCGCCGGCGGTTTAAATATGGAAGGCAAGGAAACCCGCTTCGGACTGATCAATTCCGTCCTGTGGGGACAGGCGACGACCGTCACGTCCAACGGGTCGGTCAATGCCATGCACGATAGTATGCTGCCCCTGACGGGTTTAGTGTATCTTTTCAATATGGGAATTGGTGAGGTGATCTTCGGCGGGGTGGGGGTAGGTATGATCGGGTTGGTGTTCTACGCCATCCTTACCATGTTCATCGCCGGGCTGATGATCGGTAAAACCCCGGAACTCTTCGGCAAAAAACTCGGCATTTTCGAAATGGTCATGACGGTCATTGCGCTGGTAGGTCCGGCGGTCTTTGTCCTGCTCTTTTCGGCTCTGGCGACGATCACGCCCTTTGCCCGATCCATGCTGAACAATCCGTCATCGCACGGCCTGTCGGAAATTCTCTATGCCTATTCCTCCGCTCTGGGCAACAATGGCTCCGCCTTTGCCGGACTCAACGCCAACAATCCCTTTTACAACTGGACCCTCGGTCTGGGCATGCTGATCGGACGTTTTGCGACGATCCTGCCCGCCATCGCCATTGCCGGGGTCCTTTCCCGAAAGCAGACCGTCTTTCAGACCGAAGCAACATTTCCCACGACCGGACCTTTGTTTGTAGGCATGCTGATCGCCGTCATTGTCGTCATGGGAGCACTTACCTTTTTGCCCGTTTATGCACTGGGTCCGATTTTGGAGCATTTGTTCATGCAGAGCGGAAAGGCATTTTAAATGAGCAAACAAGAGATCAACCTTTGGAGTTTTACCTTCATGCGCCGGGCGGTTCTTGCATCGCTGATGAAGCTGAACCCGATATCGCTGATTCGAAATCCCGTCATGCTGGTCGTGGAGATCGGGTCGATCATCACGACCATCGCCCTGATCAAAGAAGCCATACATGGCCAAAGCATTTTCTTTAATCTTCAAATCAGCCTATGGCTTTGGTTCACGGTGATTTTTGCCAACTTCGCCGAGGCGCTGGCGGAGGTTCAAGGCAAGGCCAGGGCGGAATCCCTGCGAAAGACCCGAAGTGCTTTAATGGCCAAGCGGCTTACGGGAAAGGGCGAACCGAAGGAAGTCTCATCCATCGAACTTCGAAAAGGCGATCTCGTGCTGGTCGGCGAGGGGGAAATGATCCCCGGTGACGGGGAGATTGTGGAAGGGACTGCGTTGGTCGACGAATCGGCGATCACGGGCGAATCGGCTCCTGTTGTTCGCGATGCCGGCTCGGACAAAAGCGGAGTAACAGGGGGGACCAAGGTGCTTTCTGGAACGATTACTGTCAGCATCACCACGCAGCAAGGTGAAAGCTTTATCGACAACATGATCAAAATGGTGGAAGGCGCCAAACGTCATAAAACACCGAATGAAATCGCGTTGGAGGTATTGCTGATCGCTTTGACCGTTTTGTTCATCGTGGTCGTAGTTACACTGCCCGCCTTCGCCGGTTATATGGGCGTAAAAATATCCGTGCCCGTCCTCGTGGCGCTTCTGGTCTGCCTGATGCCTACCACCATCGGCGGATTATTGCCGGCCATCGGAATTGCCGGAATGAGTCGCCTCCTTCAAAAAAATGTTTTAGCCCTCAGTGGTCGGGCCATTGAAGCCTCCGGCGACGTGGACATCGTTCTCCTGGACAAGACCGGCACAATAACGCTTGGCAACCGCATGGCCAGTGAATTTATCCTCGAAACCGGTATCGACAAACAAACCCTCATCAACGCCGCCATGCTCGCATCCATCGCCGACGAAACCCCGGAGGGACGAAGCATACTCGTTCTTGCAAAACAGGAGTTGGGCATCCACGGCTCGGATATTCGAGCGCATGAGAATTCCGTTTTTGTCAAATTCACTCCGGAGACTCGCATGAGCGGGATCGATATTCAAAATACGAAAATACGCAAAGGGTCATTCGAAGCCATTGCGGAATATGTGAAGAAAAATGGCGGGCAGGTGTCCGAATTTATCCAAAAGACCGTAGACGCGGTCGCCATACGTGGTGACACTCCTCTGGTGGTGGCCGAAAATAGTCAGGTTCTCGGTATCATCCGATTGAAGGACATCTTAAAGGAAGGGATCAAAGCCCGACTTGGCTATTTGCGAAAAATCGGAATTAAATCCGTGATGATCACCGGCGATAATCCCTTGACGGCCGCGTCAATCGCCGCCGAGGCAGGTCTGGACGACTTTATCGCCCATGCCAAACCGGAAGGCAAATTGCAAATGGTCCGCAAATACCAATCCGAAGGCCATCTGGTCGCGATGATCGGCGACGGGACCAATGATGCCCCCGCCCTCGCACAGGCGGATGTCGCCGTTGCCATGAACGCGGGAACACAGGTCGCACGAGAGGCCTCCAACATGGTCGATCTGGATTCCTCGCCGACCAAGCTTCTGGACATCGTCGAAATCGGTAAGCAAATCCTCATCACGCGAGGCGCGCTGACGACCTTCAGCATCGCCAACGATGTATCAAAATATTTCGCCATCATACCCGCCATGTTCGTCGTCCAGTTTCCCATGATGAAAATATTAAACATCATGCACTTGGCCACTCCCGCCAGTGCGATCCTCTCGGCGGTAATCTTCAATGCCGCCGTCATCCCGATCCTCATCCCGCTGGCACTGCGGGGCGTAAAATACCAGGCCAAGTCCATCACCTCGCTTTTGACGATGAACCTTCTCGTCTACGGCCTGGGCGGATTAATCATACCGTTCATTGGAATCAAATTGATCGACTTGATCGTCATCTTGTTGAAACTTGCATAGGAGCGCATGGATGAAAAACATACTCATAGCCTTGCGGGTCTTTATCGTGATGAGCGTGATTCTCGGTTTGGTTTATCCGCTGACAATCACAGGGATTGCCCAGTTGATATTCCCCGCCCAAGCCAACGGCAGCCTGATCGTCAAAGACGGCGAGGTCGTCGGATCAAAACTCATCGGACAATCTTTCACCAGCGAACGATATTTTTACGGCAGACCTTCGGCTATCGATTATGACGCTTCTAATTCCGCTGCCTCCAACTACGGTCCCACGAACCAAAAACTCCTCGATCAAATCAAAGAACGAGCTTCTGCCATAAGAACCAAAGAGCATCTTTTACATAAATCCGATGCGGCAGGAAAAATCCCAGCCGACCTGCTCACCGCCGCTGCCAGTGGGCTTGACCCACATATCAGTCTGCGGTCCGCATTACTGCAGGTCCCACGCGTATCCAAAGCGCGAAAAGTCAGTCAAGATCGTATCGAGAATATAATTGAAAGGAATAAAGAGTATCGCATTTCCGGAATGCAAAATAGGCCTTATATCAACGTATTAAAGGTGAATCTGGAATTGGACGGGATAATCCCATGATCGAGGAATTTAAAAGGCCGGACCCCGACAAACTCCTCCAAGCCATTCAGGAGGAGCAAACCCCACCGCCCAGAACGCGTGGTTTTTTAAAAGTTTTCCTCGGCTATATTGCCGGGGTGGGAAAAACTTACCGTATGCTAAGCGAGGCACAGGAGTGTAAAAGGCGTGGCAAGAATATCGTTATCGGAGTGGTCGAAACACACAAACGAGCCGAAACCGAGGAATTGACCAAGGGGCTTGATGTTATCCCAAGACGAATTGTCGATTACGGCGGAATTTCCCTGGCCGAAATGGACATCGATGAAATCCTACGGATAAAACCCGAATATGTCCTGGTCGATGAACTCGCCCACAGCAACCCGCCGGGCTTTCGCCACCCAAAACGCTGCCAGGATGTCGAAGAACTTTTAAATGCCGGAATCCACGTCTTTACCACGCTCAACGTTCAGCACATCGAAAGCCTAAAGGATATCGTTAAAGAAATCACGGGAATCGAAGTCAAGGAACCGGTTCCGGACAGCATCCTCAGCCTGGCTGACAAGATCGAACTGGTTGACCTGCCCACCGAAGAATTGCTCCAACGCCTTGCGGAAGGAAAAGTTTATATACCCGAAAAAGCAAAACAAGCCACGGGGAATTTCTTTCGTGAAGGCAACCTCCTTGCCCTGCGAGACCTTGCGCTTCGTTACGCCGCCAGAAAGGTCGAAGATGTCATTCAGTTATTCGCTGAGAAAAAAGGAGGCATCGGTCTTTTCGATACCACATCCCGAATCATGGTCTGCGTAAGTCCAAGCCCGTCCTCTCAACACCTGGTCCGCCTTACATATCGTTTTGCTGATAACCTAAACGCCGAATGGTTCGCCGTCTACGTGGAGCCTTTACGCAAAACGGTAAAAGAGAATTTCAGGCTCCAATTGGAAAAAAACCTTCAACTCGCGGAACGCCTCGGAGCAAAAGTGGTCAGACTCACAGGAAGCGATCAAGCCGACGAAGTTACTTCCTTCGCCAAAAGCCGGCACATAAATCTGATTATTGCCGGATTTTCCAAACGCAATAGAATTGAGCGGTTTTTCCGCGGCTCGTTCATCAATAAAATAATCAACAAGTCAAGCCCCGCGCAGGTCCTTGTTGTGGAGGGCGGCACCGAATCGACTCAAGCGACTAAAACCCCGACCATCACGGAACACAAAAAATTCGATTGTAAACCCATCGCCTCCGCCTTTCTCAGCGTCGCCCTGACCACCATCGCATGCCTTCTTCTGAGGTCATTCGTGGCGGTCGAAAATTTACCGATGATCTTTGTCCTTCCCGTCGTCTTAAGCGGGGCATTGATGGGAAGAAAGGCGGGCATTATCGCATCGGTCCTCGCCGTGGCGGCATTCGACTTTTTCTTCATCCTGCCGTATTATTCCTTTTCCGTACACGATCTAAAATTTATTCCAACCTTTGCGGTTTTATTCATCGTCGGCGCCGTCAGCAGTTTCCTTGCCGACCTGGTCAGACTTGAAGGGGAAAAGGCAAGACAGCGGGAACGGTTTTTCTCGTCGCTCTACGACCTGAGCAAAAATTTGCTGGTCTCACGAAACCGCGAGGACTTTTTAAGCAAAGGCGCCCAATATTTGTCCGATGCCTTGGATTGCGACGTCATTCTGTTAATGCCCGAACCAAATGGCGGGTTGACCATCGCCGCCAAGGCGGGCAACGTCTCAGAATTTACCGCCCACGATTTTGGCGTCGCTATCTGGGTCTTCGAACACGATCAACGCGCCGGCCGCGGAACCGACACCCTTTCATCTTCACATTGGTATTATGTCCCATTAAAATTCAAAGACCGCATATTCGGCGTTCTGGGGATCGGTGGCCTGGACATATCGCTGGAGCGACAGCGGTTAATTGAATCATGGACCAATATGATTTCCCTGGGATTGTTGCATTATACGCAAAACAACGGTCTCTAATGACCGTATGATTATCTCTTATGTACGTGTTTGTCCTTATAAAGAAAGGTTATTGGCGATGGAATTGCAATTATCGGAACGATTGAAAAAATTGCCGCCGTATCTGTTTGCGGATTTGCGGCGTAAGATCGCGGCGGCGAAGGAAAAAGGTATTAAAGTGATTTCATTGGGCATCGGCGACCCGGACAGCCCAACACCGGACCCTGTAGTGGATGAATTATGCCGGGCGATACGCGATGTGAATGATCCGAATCGGCATCGCTATGGCTGCGATGTGCCGGTCCCGGATTTTCCACAGGCGGTGCGGGATTTTTACAAACGGCGGTACGGGGTAATACTCTCGGACGATCAGGTGGTGGTTACGCTGGGCAGTAAGGACGCCATCGCCCAGTTTCCGATGGCGTTTATGAATCCCGGCGATCTGGGGATCGCCCCATGTCCGGGGTATCCGACGTATAACATCGGCCATGTTTTCGCAGGAGCCTATACGTATTTAGTCCCGCTCCTTCGAGAAAATAAATTTCTCGTGGACTTTGACGCGATTCCTCATGACGTGCGACGTCTGGCCAAGATTTTGTGGATCAATTATCCCAATAATCCGACGACGGCTGTGGCGGACTTGGATTTCTTCGCGCGGGCCGTGGAATTCGGACGAAAAAATAATATTCTGATCGCCCATGACAGCGCGTATAGCGAGAACACCTACGACGGTTATAAATCGCCAAGCATCTTACAGGTGCCGGGAGCTGAAGATGTTGCGGTAGAATTTTTCTCGCTTTCCAAGGCGTTCAGCATGACCGGCTGGCGGGCAGGGTGCATGGTGGGCAACGTCTCCGCTGTAAAAGCCCTGCGCACGGTAAAAGAAAATATCGATAACGGTTCCCTGCGGGCCATCCAATTCGCCGCCGCCAAAGCCTTGAACATGGCGGAAGAACTTATTCCACCCATCAATGCCATTTATCAGCGTCGGCGGGATATGGTGGTCGATGCGTTGAATAAAAACGGCTGGTCTCTGGAAAAACCGAAAGCAACGATTTATATCTGGGCGCCCGTCCCCGAAAAATACAAGGGTTCCAGCGCCATGTTCACGTCGGAGCTTCTGGAAAAAACCGGCGTGGTGGTTACTCCGGGACTGGGCTATGGCCAGTGGGGAGAAGGATATTTTCGAATCTCGCTGACCTATCCCGATCCGGTCCTGCGCGAAGCGATCGACCGAATCCTGACAATGAAACTGTAATCGCTCAGAATTTTAATTTGCCTACTGATCACAAAGAGGATTTTCTATAAAATTTTGTAGTGTTCAAGCAGGGACCAAAAAAGGGCTACAATCATTAACAAGGCCACGGCGTATGCGAAAATGGCATAGGGTGTTTTCCTGAAATCTTTATTGGAGAAAACAGCATCGTCCGTAATCGTCGTGAGGCATGATCTTGCTTCTAACATTTTTCCTTTTGAAAATAAACTGTATGTGGATGAAACCGTTTTGGCGACTTTTTGTTCAAGGTCTTCTATTTCGGCGGTGGATAATTTTCTTTTTTCAAATTCTTCGAGATCAGCGAGGTCCAGCGGGGATAAAAGGCTTGTGGCATGGCCTGCCGGATCGACACAGACCCTTGAAAACAATGATTGATTTCGCATTAAAATGTGGTGGCGGATTGGAGCTAAATCAAATTCACAACTTCCATCCGGTAGAAAATCGGCTCCAGTTATCAACAGTTCTCCGCCAAGCAATTTTGAAAATGTCTTTAAGTCTCCCGCTTTAATATCAATGGATTCGTTCATTAATGGCAGTTCCCCTTTTATCGCACGAAGAAATAAATTGTGGTCTTGTCTTATGTTTTTGGTACGCATTTGCAGCAAAATAATAAATGCAAAGCCAATCATTGGAAGTTGCATGAGTTTAATCGGACTGGAAGCAGCTAGAAGAATCCAGTACATAATACCCATGAGTAAGATAATCATAGTGCCAAGTAGAGGATGTCTGTTATTGACTCTCCAGGTACGAAGATTTGAAGGTAATTGTAATGCAGATATAAATATAAAGAAAAAACCGAGAAGAAAATTGATTCGTGGGGCTGATTTGAATAGGAATGCCACGAAACTTGATATTAAAATAGTTAAGATCATCAAAGGGATCATCTTGAGAAATCTTTTATTATGATAGGTCAACCGATAGTCTTTTGAATCTTTGAAGGACTTTCGGAAAAGATATGAGAAGATCACCATCCAAAAGCTCATAAGCCCGATCTGGATCAAACAATACAATCCCCAAAAAGGACTTAAAACGGTTAGAAATCCTGTTTTCCAAGGCATGGACGGCAATGCCGCCAAAACGGCTGGAACAAGATTTGATGATGGTTTAAGTTTCCCAAGTTCTTCGCATAAGATTTTTTCCAGGGGTTGACGCAGGAGTTGCCTGCCTCGATAGAGACGGGTTTTGACCGCTTGTTCGCTAATGCCTAGTAATCGTGATGTTTCTGTGACGCTGTTTTCCTGGATGTAAAAAAGAGTGATGGTTTCAGCCAGGTCTTTTGGTAATTGGCCGAGCGTTTCTCGCAGGATGTCCGATACCTCGCGGCTATTGGCTTGTTCGTCGGCACTTATCACTTTGGAAGAAAGTTCGTCCTTCACGGATTCGAGGTTTTGGTGTTTTGGACGGCTTGACCATCTTTTTCGCATTGTGGATAAAACCACTCGGCGAGTAATGGTGCAAAGCCAGGGACCAAAAAGTTCGGGCTTTCGCAGAGTGCGAAGTTTTGTATATGCGTTTACGAATGCCTCCTGGACTGCTTCCTCGGCAAGGTGTCTATCCCCAAGCCGACAATAGGCTATTGCGTAAATTTTGTTTTGATATGACTCTATTAGTTCACGGAAGAGTTCTCGCTGGCCGCCGCAAACTTTTGTTACCAATTCAGCATCACGTATAAAATCCATATTCACCAAAACTCCTTTAGCAAATAGTATAGTCCAAAAGGATAGAGGCGAGAAACAGGAAAAAGGTTACGAGAATTTTATTCCCCAGCGTTCGACAAAACGAGTTCCTATGTCAAAGGACGGGATTGCCACGTCGCTTCGCTCCTCGCAATGACAAATAATATACTCTACGTTTGATGTTAAATTGGTATGAAAATCGCTTTCTGTGTGGCATGGGCAATTCTTATTGCCCGTGTCTTTCCGTCATGTTGAGCTTGCGAAACATCTGGCCCATATATATCCATGAAGCCATATCCTTCGCAAGCTCAGGATGACAAGAAAAGAGAATACACGGGCAATAAGAATTGCCCATGCCACCCAACCCAAAAAAAATCAAGCGGAGTACCAGGCCCAGCAGTCGTCCGTTTCGCACAGGGCGAGGGATTTGACTTTGACCCCGGCCTCTGTGAGCAGGGTGCTTAATTGATCGAAAAGGTATTTGGCCACCAGTTCGGTAGTAGGACTTTTGCCGATGGCGGGAATGGCGTTTAAATCTCGGCCTTCCACCGTGTCCAGGACACTGCGTAGAATTCTCTTGGCCAGGTGAAAATCCACCACCATGAAATATTTGTTCAGCTTTCGACGGGTCAGAAAAATCCGCACTTTCCATTGATGGCGATGGGACTGCTCCCACTGGCCGCCGGGGATTTTTACGGCATGCGAAGCGTTGAATTGTTCCTGAATTTCCACGAAAAACATTATTTACTCTGACCATAAGTCGTATGATACCTGGAAAACCATTTTTCAATTTCTTCCGGGGGCAGCGCCGCGGGTTTGCCCATTTGCAGAGCGTAGAAAACGGTTTTGGCCACGTCTTCGACCATGATGGCGGCCTTGACAGCTTTGTGGAGCGACTCGGCGAACGTAAAGACGCCATGATTCGCCAGAAGGATCGCAGGGGTACGCGGATGCCGGTATTTTAAAATCGCTTCCCCGATATTGTCGCCCTGGTTATCGACATAAGGAGCGCAAGGAATCTCCGTGCCGAATTCATCGGCAATGGCGGTCAGGCAGCAGGGAATCGGTCGGCCCACGGCGGCAAAAGCGGTGGCAAAATTACTATGGGTATGAATCACGCTATTCACCTCGGGCAAATGGCGATAAAGGAAAAGATGTTGCGAAAGGTCCACGCTGGGTTTGCCATCCCCAGCCATGAAGCGGCCATCGAGATCGACGATAGCGAGCATTTGGGGGGTAAGTTTGTCGTAATCGACACCGCTGGGCTTGATGGCGACAAGATTGGTTTTCGGGTCACGCCCGCTGACGTTACCGGAGGTGCTGGTGACCAGCCCCTCCCGCCGAAGCGTCTTATTGGCTTCAGAAATCTCTTCAAGCAATTGTTGAGGAAATCTCATCTTTGTAGTCATCATTTTAATGTTGATAAATATCCCAGCCCAGATACGTCGTCAGGGCTTCGACCACACCGGTTACCGTTTCAGATTTATTGGCGGCCACATGATGCTCAAATCCCATCTGGCAGATGTACGCAAGCAACTCCTGCAGATCGTCGATTCGAACCACGCCCGCCCCTCCGAATGTATTCAAGGGATCGTCGGTAAACTCACCCTCGCAGGTGTAGCCGTTGATGATCCCCTCAAAATCGTTGGTGCTGAGTCTCAGCAACGAAACCGGACCGGGAGCCACTTTCCCGACCACCGTGCCGTAAGTATTCTCTTTACCCACCGTTCCCGCGATGATATTCTGATAGCCCATCTCGGCGGACTCCAGGAAACTGACGGGAAGATTGCTACAGTGAAACATGACGGCTCGGTCGAGATCATCCCCGTAGTTGTTGTTCCAATCCAGAAGCGCGGACGGCTTTCCGGAAGCAGCCTGTAAGACATACATCCCGATGGCTCCTGGAATATCCACCTCGCATGCGGCGGGAATGCCGACGGTCGAAAGCATACTCATCACCGTACAAGGCACGACCCCATAAAATTCTTCCATCGCTGTCCAACACTGAAGGGCCAGGGCCGAAATGTCGTTGGCCTTGATCCAATCTTCCAGAACCACCGCCAATCGGGCCATTTTTTCCAACGCAGCCTTGGGGGTTCCCGGACAGGAAACATATTTACCGATGGCGGTCATCCTGGCTTTGACTTTGGCGTCGCCGGATTTCATCTTTTGCATCCGACCGATGACTTCGGACAGGTCCAGCGTCTCGATGGAAATACCGGAATCCTGGAATAGTTTTTCGCTGTACCGGCAGGTGTTAAACGATCCGGGCCTCGCCCCCACGGCTCCGATGCGGGCATTCTTCAGAGCCCGAACGACCCGGCAGGTAACTACAAAATCGTCCAAATCCTGATGAAATATCTGCGACTCGGGATGATCGGTGTGGTGGGTGGTCAGGGTAAAGGGAATCCCATACTGGTTAAGATTATTGCAGACCGAAAGCTTGCCGCAAAACGAATCGCGACGGTTTTTGATGGACATTTTATCAAGCTGGTCGCTGAAGGCGTGGATCAGAATAGGCACGTTCAGTTCCGAGAGCTTGATACTCTCGACCACGCCTTTTTCATCGCCGAAATTCGGCAGCGTTACAATGATGCCGGCGATCTTCCCTCGGTTTTTTCCAAAAAGCTCCGCGCATTTTTTGGCGTCCTCATAAGTTTCGACCGATCCGAACTTGGTCTGGCGCGGGTCCAGACACACCACGTTATGCCCCCGGCTTTTGAGCAGTTGGATCATGGTTTCACGGCCTTCGCGGGCCAGTTCGTCCGGAAAGAAACCGCGGTTGCCGACGATTAACCCAAACGTAAGCTTTTCAAGCGATGCCATATCGAATCTCCACTTTTAAAAAAAATCCACTTGTAAAGATTTTATCAAACTCGGTCAAAGTCGGCTAGTAAATTTTTCACCCCGCTTTCACCTTGTCCGAATTTCGAGAAGGTTCTATAATGAGGATCATTTATGCTGGAGAAAATCTCGTGTCCGACGATTTAATTAATGTCGATCTAAGAATGGTTTGCCGCTACCTGGTCCGAAAGATTTGGATCGCCGTTCTTTTATCACTGATTGCCGGGTCGGCCACCTGGTATTACCTGAAGCAAAATCCGACCTACCAGTCAAAATCGCTTCTCCTGATCCAGCCGGTGGAAAATTCCCAGACCTACATCTTTTATAACGCCACCGATTTACTCACCCTCGCCAACTCCCTCCAGGTTATTGAAAAAACCAAGGCAGAATTTTTAAAAACTGTTTTGGAAAATCAAACACAATCTTTCCCGCAATTCCGAGGGGAGCTGGTGGGACAAAAAAAACTGCTTCTGGTCAGCCAGGGAAGAAATCCGGCGGTGCTGGATGACTATCTGGTCATCTGGATAAAAGAACTCAAACGCGCCTATGAGGAAAATCTCAAATTAAGGTTGATGGAGCACAAGAAACGGCAGGCGAACCTCCTGGGGGAATTGACCAGACGATATCAGATGCTTGAAGACAATTATCACAAACTCATAATCATGGACCATCCGGCGAAGGTATCCCAGACCGAGCGAATACGTTTGGACCTGGCGGAAATAAAAAAGAACACCGAACTTGCCTCCATCCGGATGGCTCAAATTACCCTGATGGCCGACTCCGTCCATAAAACGCTTAAAATTCTCATGGCTCCTGGTGAACTCCGGGAACCGGTGTATGAACCGGGGCGAATCGGTATAGCGGTTGGAATTATGAGCCTGGGTCTGCTGGTGACGTTGCTTCTTCTTTTTGCGGTTTATACCCAACTGCGGGCTACCCGAATCACTTCTTTTGTATAAAACTCGGCACCGCCCCGGAGTCGGCGGGAATATGCGTGCCGAAATTTCCGAAACGATATTCAAAAACCGGATGGAGGTTGAACTCCAATTGCTCGAGTGTCGTGTCCAGAGTTTGAATTTCGCTTGACCGGCGATCGAGTTGCATCCGATTGGTCCACTGGTTTCCAAAAGTCCCCATTCCCATCCGAATATTGGACTCGACATTTCGGGAACCGGTCGGATCCATTACCGTGCGTCCACCGGAATTATTCGCGTAAAAGACTACTTCCACTTTTGTGGTTCCGAAGGGATCGGTGAACGTGACCGTTCCCTGAAAAACGGCGGTTTCGACCCAGCGTTGCATGGCTTGAGTTACAAATTGTCCCGGCGAGAGCAATATGTGACGACCGGTGGCGAGTTGAAGGATACGAACGAGACCTTCGGTATCCAAGCCAACGTAAAAATGTCCCGTTGCCGGATCATAGCTCATTTCGAACCCCCACGTTCCCTCGCGGGAAAGGACCGCCGCGGGGCATGCGATTTGGAAATCGCTGGAGTAGTTCGTTTCGACAATCCCACCGCGAACGGTTCCATAATCCAGATGGATGCGGGTCTTTTCGCTGGTCGCCGAACGCGCCAGTTCCGTCAGGGCAATGCGCGAGCCGCTCTTGATCTGAATAATGGCGGCGGTTTGTAGTTGAATTAGAGCCGAACTTCGCAGACCGGCGCGAATAACAGTCCCGGCATTCAAGGTGTCGCCTTCCTTCACATACACCCAATCGTTTTTACCGATGGTGCTGTATTGAACTTTGCCGACTACTTTGAGAACTTTTCCGCTCACCGGCCCAGACGGTTGAGTGGCAGGAGCGGCGTAAGCACAAACAGTAATTGTTTGAATGGCAAACCATATTGAGATTATTGTTTTTAGTTGTTTCATTTTTTGTTTCCTTCTTGTCGGCCTATGGAATTTTATGTTGAGCGCTTTCTCCCAACTGCGTTTCCTTTTCTGGGGAATCTTTCTGGCGCTCCTGTATATACCGGTCAACTTTTCCCACGGTGGTTACCAATTCCGGTCCGCTGACGTAATTGTAATCCACGCCTCCGGGCATCAGTTCCCGATACATCATCTCACGATAGGCGTAACGGCGATCACCTAACCCGTTGGACCCGAACAGAAGCATATTCACACCGCCCTTGATATTGGCTGCCTTGATCAGCATATACGCCAGCGTGCCGCGATCGATCCACTGGTCCGGTTCCAAATTCCAATTCGGACGAACAATGTCGTGCTCAACCAGATATTGATATCGTGCGTCATAATCTTTACCCACATCAGAACCGGCCGTAAGAATTCCCACCGCTCGGACGGCGTCGGCGACGCTGCATTTGGTTTTTTTAACCATGCAGTCGAGAAAATCCATTTCATCGACGGTCTGGCAATCCTGCTCCTTGATTTCGACGGTGGTGTCGACTGTAAACGAGCCGCGACCGTGAGGGAGCGGGTTTTCTTGATGCACTGTTTTTCCCGCTTTTTCAGAACATCCGCAGATAATCACCAGGCTCAAAAGACATGGCTTAGCGAGGACGCGAAGCCATGCCACCCCGTTCAAACGATTTTTAGTATTTTTAAATTTCATCTTAAAAACTCCAGGTTATACCGGTCAGGAAAAATGTCCGTGTCGTTTCATCCGAATAGGCCTTGCCCGGGAAAAACGCTCCGTAGCGGATAGTCCAGGCCAGGTCGCTCGTGAACCGCCAGTTGGCGAAATAATCCATTTCCCAGCCGAGGTAGCCGGACTGCTGATCGGCCAGGGGATCGGAAATGGCGGCGTTCCCTTTGTTCTTATTGTACAAAAACCAGTCGGTCCCCAGTTCGAGTTTTTTCAGCAGGTCTTTTCGAAAGTTTTCCAGCGGGAAAAACGACGCCCCAGCCCGCCAAATGTGAATATTGGAAAGGTCCGGTGCCATCGCCAGACCCGTATTTCGATAACCAAACCCATTAAAACCGGTATCGTGCGTGCCATAGCGATTCCCGCCGACCGCGTTACTCGGGCTGAAAATCCGATCTGCGTCCCCACTGGCAAACATATATTCCAAGCTGAATTTCGGGTGCAGTTTCCACGGGGCCAGATATTCCAATTTTAAATCCCAACCATAAGCGGAAATCTCGTCTTGATGAAAAATCGTTTGATCGGCGTAGCTTTCCCCGCTCTCGTAGACCATTTCACCCGAATACCGCCAGTTCTGCAAAATCTGACCCGTGCTTCCTGCGCCCAGGTATTCGGAATTATACCGCCACTCCTGAAGTTTAAGGAGCGGATTACCGTCGTGCTGCCGATCCTTCTGCCACACGTAATAAACAAAAGGCTCATGCTTGGCCAAGCCCGTATAGCGAGCCTGCACACCATAAAAATATCGCCAACTATCCCCGGGGCGCGGCCGGGATGTATCGAGATTATCCCAACTGTGTATGGTGCGTCCGAGCAACCCATCGATTTTAAAAGGACCGATCCCGCCGTTGATCTGAATCATGTCCATAGGCATGGACAAGGCGTAACCCGTTCCGAACATGGCATAGTCCCGCCCGATCTTGATCGCCAAATCAAACGGCACATCCACACTAGCGCGCTTGCGAAGCAATTTCGCCAGGTCCAACTGATACCAACCCCGGTCCAGCCGCGGTCTTTCAAAATCATCCTCATCACCGTCATACCCGTCGCCATGATTGAAATCGCTATAGCCTAACTTCATCCGGGCATAACCCTGGTGTATCCCGTCGTCGGCGTTCATCGAACCCCATACCCGCAAATCCTGCCGGCGGAGCGTGCGATTTTTTATTCCGTCGTCAAAAATAAAGAAATAACTGCTGAGCCATCCCCCATAGTCCAGCAGAACTTTCTGATTGGCGGGAAGGTCCCGATCCAGCTGTAAGCGAACGGATTCCTCCACCTGCCTCTGCTGGTTTGTATAACTTTGCGATTTTTCCACCTGGGCCGACGCGAAGGAAATGAAAAATATCAAAATCCATCCCATCACCAGCCCGAACGTTCGGATATGCCTCATGCACGTATCCCTCAGATTGTATGTTTACGATGCACAGCGAATTAAGATTACAGCGACTGTATTATAATCGACCATAAACCCTTTTTGGCAACAAAAAACCATTTTAACTTAGCGCCATTTTTATCTCAAACCCATTCTACTCGCAGGAGCGTTTAGTGATAACTCCCGCCGACAGCAGCATCAAAATGATAATGCCAAAACCGAACGCTTGAACAAAAAAGGATAATATGTCCCCCTGGGCGACGGCCGAGGTTTTGACGACCGCCATTCCATACGCGGCAAAGGCGGTCTCCATCACTATCAAAACGACGCCCATGCCCAGCGTCAGCCAGGGATTGAATTTCAAACCCTTATAGGTGAAGATCACCAGCCCCACGCCCAAAGCCGCCGCTATCAGAACGAATGCGGCGTAGGCCGTCATCATCATCGCCGACGAGTACCGGGTCAGGGGCAGATTGAACGTGGTCCGAATGTTTCCGTTTTCCGTCAAGGCATATTTTCGATCACAGGGCACATTGAGAAAAACCAGCGTTCCCAAACCGTTATAATAATATTCAGGGTTCTCCTCGGAGGCGGACATGGCGTAATATTTTTTCTCCGCGGGCATCAAAGGGGCCAGCCGACCGACGAAAGGGGAAACCGGCAAGGGGTCGGTGACGATTACCCGTTGGCCTTCCGATGTGGCATACTCGATGAACGACTGGTGGCCGTCATTATACATGAATAAATTTTCGCGATTGATTTTGAGCTTGTTGTCGCGGGTGGAAAAGTTCTTGAAGGAGGCCGCTTCGTCTTTTGGCTGTAACGGCGAGACGACGACGGGATAGACGTTATCTTTCCGGGCCATGACCAGGACCAGATACGCTCCTTCCTCGTAGATGATCTTTTCCAGATACGGCGTTCCCTGGACGTTGACTCCGAGATAACTTTCTTTTCCGAGAGCCTGCCTAAGGGTGTTGCCGAAATTCTCTGTCGCTTTGTACGCGACTCTAACGGTCCTCCCTTCATGCCGGGCGTCTTTCTTTTCGCTTAGAATTCTACAATATTCGAGCATCCCATCCTCGTGGCTGCTTGACATGACCAGGACCCGATCCTTCGTTCCCGCCGCCAAAACAATTCCATCGCAGGGAATTTCCCCCTGGTTGCCGGCGGGAATCGGCTCCACTCGGTATCGCGACAAAAGGGTCGTTACCGACTCCAAATCGTTTCCGGGGGAATTCTTGGCCGCGATTACCAGGTGGGTATGTCCGGCCTTGGGGGCGTCAATGGTTATCGGCTTGTCGGAAGCGGAAGGCAGATAATCCGACGAGTTGCGGCGAATACCCATATCGACGTTTCTCAAGAGATCGTTCACCGCCGCCGTCCCGTATTGTGAAATGTCGCGAATCAGAATATCCGGGGGGGCTGAATCGTACAACGTCCTTAAATCCAGTCCCTTCAGCGAATAATCTCCCAGGAGAAGCCCGACCGCTACCACCGCGGGAATCCACGAAGTGCGGTTGAAAAAATTGACAATCCACAAGGGGGCTTGATCGGGTTTTCCTTCCGGTTTTTTCTTTCCTTCCGACACGATCTTGCTTCCCGTGCGCCGGTCGAACCCGCACTGAATGCACACCACGGAGTTATCGGGCAAATCCGCCTCGCAACCGGGACATGGGTTCTCGGCAGGCGTCGGAGGGATGACAATAAGCCCTCCACAACCCGGACATTTTCCCTTCTTCCCGACGGATTGGTCGCTGACATTCAGCATCTTCCCGCAATGCGGACAGATGAATTTCATGACACACCCTTGGCAGAGGAAAGTATTCTTTCCGCTAAACTATTTTCACTTCTTTACCGATCTGTGACGACTTATAAATACCATCCAGCATCTTCTGGACCATCCATCCGTCTTCACCAGGCGCCAGGCATTTTGCCCCGTTGCGGATACATTCCACAAAGTGCTTCAGCTTGAACTCAAATCCATCATGCTGTTGGCCCATGTAAGCCGGTTCCATGTTCATCATGTACCCGTTCTGATCCGTAAAAATCATAGCCGGTTCAGACGTCGCTCCTCCTTTGGTTCCCATAATCTGAATGCCGTAAACGCTCTTTTCGATATGGGCGACGAAACTGGATTCCACGACTATCGAACATCCGGTATCGAATTTTAAAAATCCGATGGCCAGATCTTCCACCGTATAGGTCTTGTAATCCCAGTTCGGCCACTGACATACCGTATCCGATTTCTTGTTTCCCATATACGTGTAGCAGGCTCCGCTGGCCGAAATGGGCTTCGGAGCGCCGATCACATAATGTGCCATTTCCAGAAGATGAACTCCAATATCGATCATCGGTCCCCCGCCCTGAAGCTCTTTACGTCCGAAAACGCCCCAGTTCGGAATTCCGCGCCTCCGCAAAGCCTGAACCCGAACATAAAGGATATCCCCCAACGCTCCCGAGTGGACCTGCCGGCGAAGCATTTGGGCCACCGGGGTAAATCGCCACTGAAAGCCAATCTGCAGCAGCTTTTTCGACTTTTTCCCCGCTGCTACCATCTTGCCCGCTTCCTGGGCGCTCATCGCCATTGGCTTTTCCACCAGCACGTGCTTACCCGCCATCAATGCCGTCACAGTGGGCTCATAGTGTAATTTATTCGGCGTGCAGACACTGATTGCGTCGATCTCCTTGATCTTCAAAAGGTCCCGCCAGTCGCTGAAGGTCTTTTCGATTTTATATTCCGCGGCTGCAAGGTCCAACGCCGTTTTATTCACATCCGCTGCGGCAACAATTTCCACTCCCTCGATTTTCCTGAGCATACTCATCTGTAATCGCGCAATCCCACCTGTACCGATAAATCCGATCTTCACCGTCTTCACTATGGTAATTTCCTTTTTTTTTAATAATCGTAAGGTCGAGAGAACGGCTATATGCCGCTGACAGCGGGCGAAGGGAATCGAACCCTCATGACCAGCTTGGAAGGCTGGAGCTCTACCATTGAGCTACGCCCGCAACGCGTAGAACGCTACAACGAACGCGAACATTATAGAATGCCAGACGGATATTGGCAAGAGTAACTTTTAACAAACCCTCCCGTTAATTTAAGTCTACCCAACAACATAAAACCTAACGGTATATACGCTGGAAAATTGCCCGGGACTGGATTCGAACCAGCACATCCTTACGGACACCAGCCCCTCAAGCTGGCGCGTCTGCCAATTCCGCCACCCGGGCGGGAATCCATACCACTCTAGCTTTCCCGACTTCCCTTGTCAAGCAACTTGATTTGATCTTGAATAAAAAAAAGAATATGATTATAGTAAGAGTTTTACGTGAGGAATTAAGTTTATGCCCCTGGTCTTGCATTCAAAGATTAAACCTCTGATATTACTTTTATTCTTGACCGCGACTCTCAGTTCTCAGGCCGACGTAAAGCTAACCGACTTGATCGATGATAACATGGTTCTCCAGCGAACGGCCAAAGTTCGAATCTGGGGGACTGCGGATTCCGGGGAAGAAGTCACTCTCTTGTTCCGAGACCAATCTCTAAAGGCCACCGCCGACAACAAAGGCTCCTGGCAGGTGGAGCTTTCCCCCATGACTCCGGGTGGGCCTTTCGAAATGACTATCACGGGGAAAAATACCATTAAATTACATAATATCCTGGTTGGTGACGTCTGGCTGGCTTCCGGTCAGTCTAATATGGCATTGCCGGTTAAATTGGCATCTACCGCCAAGCGTGAAATCAGTCAGAAATTCGATTCGGAAATCCATCTCTACCGGGTCAGAAGAATTGGAACCGCCGCTCGCCTGACGGATCCAGGAGGAAAATGGGTCATCTGCACCCCCGAAACCGTGGCCAACTTTTCCGCCGTGGGTTACATCTTCGCAAAGGAGATTCACCAATCCGTGGATGTGCCCATCGGAATTATCCAAAGTGCATATGGGGCAACTTATGTCGAATGCTGGACAAGCCGCCAACTCATCGAGGCCGACCCCGATCTTAAACCCATTATCAATCGATGGAACCGGGTGGTGTCCAACTTTCAGAAATTAAAGGTCGCGTATTTAAAACAATATGCCAAGTGGAAACAGATCGATATCCAAGCCAAAGCCCGGGGAGAATCAGGACCTCAAAAACCCGCTCCTCCCCAACCCGATCCCAGTGTCAATCCCTGGCGGCCCGGAGGTCTTTATAACGCCATGGTTTATCCTCTGGCCAATTATTGCATCAAAGGGGTCATCTGGTATCAGGGAGAGCAAAACGCCGACCGCAGTTACCAGTATAGGAAGCTCTTCCCGCTTATGATCAAAAACTGGCGAAATACCTGGCGAATCAATAATCTGCCCTTCATCTTCGTCCAGCTGGCCAATTTCAATAATTTCAAAAAACCGACGACTACTCCCGGTCCCAGTACCTGGGCGGAATTGCGCGAAGCCCAAGCCAAAGCCCTTAGCATTCCCAATACCGCCATGGCGGTAACTATCGATATCGGCGACCCCAACAGTATTCATCCCAAAGACAAGGAAGACGTCGCCAAACGCCTGGCCCTGGCCGCCGAGGCGCTCGTCTATGGTAAAAAGATAGTATTCTCCGGCCCCATCTATGATTCGATATCAATTGAAGAAGACAAAATTCGCATCAAGTTCAAATTTTCCAAGTATGGCCTGATGACCAGAAACAACGAACCCCCGAAGGGATTTGCCATCGCCGGGTCCGATCGAAAATTCGTCTGGGCCCAGGCCAAAATCGATGGTCAAACCATTCTCGTTTGGAGCAAGCAGGTTCCCAAACCGCTGGCCGTCCGGTATGCCTGGGCCGACAATCCGGTCTGCAATCTTTACAACAAGGCACGCCTGCCCGGCGCCCCCTTTCGAACCGACGATTGGCCTTGTGTCACCGCCAATAACCGTTAAAAAATAGTACCCGTTCAGTCCATCCGTCATTGTGCCACGGCTGGCTTGTCCAGCCGTGTCTTAAGAGCAGCACGGTCGGACAAGCTGACCGTGGCACAATAGGGGAAGTGAACGGTTGCAAAAAAAATCACAATGACTACTTGCAGTTCGCGTCTGGGAAGTTAGAATAACACCCTCAATGAATAGGAAATTTTAAGGCTGGAGATTTAAGAATGAATAAGAAAAAACGCGTCACCAGAAAGAAACATCAAAAAGCCCAGCAACGGGTAAAACTAAAAAGAGAAGAACTGAAGAAAAAGAAAGTCAAAGCCGGAGCGTAGACTACAGCGCAACGTAGTCAAAAAATCATAAACAGTGTCATTCTGAACCCTTCGCTTCGCCCGGAAGGTTTGGCATACCTACAAAAATACATAAGGGATATTTTGCTTGCTTTTTATTTATCCGTAATGTATATATGATCTTTCCGAATCAAAAAAGGTACCCGTGTTTAAAAGAAGGAGTTATATATGATCATTATTGGCGAAAGGATTAATTCCACCCGGAAACAGGTCAAGGAGGCGGTCGAAGCCCAAAATCGAGCTGTGATTGAAGATCTGGCCCGCAGTCAGGCGTCTTTCGGGGCTAATTATATCGACGTGAACGGTGGGCATCCATCACGCGAGATCGAAGTGGTCAAATGGCTGTTGGAAGTCGTTCAATCCACTGTGGATTTACCTGTGGCTCTGGACAGCTCCAATCCCCAAGCCGTTCAGGAAGGGTTAAAGCTGGTAAAAAAGAAACCGATCATCAATTCCGTATCCCTGGAAAAGGATCGGCTGAAAAATTATCTGCCACTCGTCCGTGACAATGAATGCAGTGTCATAGCCCTTCTGATGAGCGATGACGGTGTGCCGTCGAGTTCCCAGGACCGCCAGCAGCGGGCGGAAGACTTGGTAGGAAAACTTCTGGATATGGGTAAAAAGCAGAATGAAATTTTTGTCGATCCCTGTTTTTTGGCTATCTATACCGAGGTCAATGCCGGTCTGGACATGCTGGAGAGCGTTCGCTGGATGCGCAATCGCTGGCCTGAAATCCACATTTCGGGCGGGGTCAGCAACGCCAGTCATGGACTGCCGAAGCGCAAATGGATCAATCAAGCTTATCTGATGCTTGCCCTGGGTGCGGGGCTTGATGCCGCGATTATCGATCCCTGCGTGGAAGGCACGTTGGCCCTGATCATGGCGACCGAGGTCATTTTGGGCAAAGATCAAATGGCCATGGATTATATCGAGGCCGCCAAAACCGATAAAATTTGAAAGAGACTTGAAGAAATGAAAGCGGAAAATCTTCTGAAAAACCGTTTGGCCGAACCCGGTCAGTTTATTATTACCCTCGAATACACCGTGCCCGACGTGGCCGACCCGTGCATGGCGGACTTGGAATCTTTAGCCAAACTCGTCGCCGAAGATTCTCGGGTCGCCGCGATGGCCCTGACGGATCGCGTACCGAGTATAACCACCCACGACACGATTGACCTGGCGATCCGCGCCCGCGATCTTAGCGGCAAGAGTCCGCTGGTCCATCTTTCGGGAAAAAATCGCAACATCGACAACCTCCGCGAACGGATCCAACGATTTGTCGATAATGATCTGGAAAACGTGTTGATTTTGACGGGGGATAAACCGCGGAGCGAACTGCCGGACTCCACCGTTTTGTGCCCCGAAGGTTTTCTCGACGCCGTCCAGGCGGTCGATTACACCCGAAAATTATGCCCCGATTTTTTCATCGCCGCCGCGGTCTCGTCGTTCAAGTACAGCCAGGCGTCTCAAACCATGCAATATATGAAAATGAAGAAAAAAATCGATCATGGCGCTAACGCGATTTTTAACCAGGTCGGTTTGGACATGCGGAAAATCCAGGAAATGGCGATGTACGCCAAGGCGAACAATATCAATATCCCGCTGGTCCACGCTTTGTATTGGCCGACGGCAATGCTTGCCAAATTGGCCATTCAGGACGAGCTTCCCGGTGTGGTCGCCACGCAGGAAATGCAGAAATTTCTTGAAAGCCTCGGGGCCGATCCTGACAAGGGGAAAGGCCGGCGGACGAAAATCCTCGCCTTGCAGACAGCACTTTGCCGGGTGTTCGGGCTGGCCGGTGTTCATTTCGGCGGGGTGAAAAATGTCGCCATCATCAAAGGCGTGCTGGACCTTGCCGATGAATTATCTCAAAACAACACGAAAGATCAGCTCTGGCAGCAGTGGCAGGAACTTTGGAAGATGCCCGACGGTAAGCCCGTCAACGTCGCTCCCGCCAACGGATTTTATTTCTTCCAGAACGACGGAAACGGTTTAAACAGCGAAATCCCAGCCGCCCTTACTCCTCCCGCCGGTCCTTCGCTGCATTACAAATTAATGAACATGATCCACGACACCTTCTTCGAGGACAAAATCGCCGAGGGCAAATTGTTTTGGAAGTTCTACAACTGGGCACACAAGCGTTCGTGGACGGCCGGTCCATTGAATTGGTTTGAATGGCTGTGCAAATACCCGCTCGTCCAGTGCCAACATTGCGGCTCGTGCTCACTGCCTGAATGCGGATATATTTGCGTCGAATCAGCCTGCGCCAAACATTTACCAAACGGCCCGTGCGGCGGGTCGAAAGTCAACGATGACGAATGCGAAGTTATCAAGGGCAAGCAGTGTGCGTGGGTCAAAGTTTACGATCAAGCCTACAACGCCGGCGTTCTCGGCCAGGTCGCGAGCAACTACGTTCCGCCAAAAAATATTGCCCTTAAAAACACATGCAGTTGGGTCAACATGGCTCTGAAGCTCGACCACCGCGGTCGACCCATCGAACCAATCATCCCTGAAAAGAAAGCACCGGCGGGACCAGCTCCAGAAAAGAAATAAGTGGGTCTAAAATTTGTCTCGGAAAGGACATTTTTCTGTAACCGTTTGAGGGTAAGAAAAATTTCAATTCAGGCACAAATTATACAACCTCACGATATCCCGAGCTACTCGCTGGTCTGAATCGGCTCCAATCTCAGGGCGAATTTAATTAACGTCTGCGATGTTCTCTCTCAGCCCTGACCTCAACTCGGCGAGGGTGTCTGTCCCGCTCGACGATCACTGTGCGGTCATGGCGATCCCGCACGACGCGGGTCCGTTCCCTGTGCTCGCCGCAACCCGGTGCCGTCGCCAACACCAAAACCACCGCACTAACCATGATACTCGCATACAATAAATACAACAGTTTCATCGTAACCTCCCGGCAACTCACCGCCAGCGGCGGATTGTCGTTACCTTTAAAGTGTTTTCCTTTATTTTCTCAACACGAAAAATCTCCCGACTCAATCCTCTTCCTTCTCGCCGTCTTTTCTCAGACCACCCTGCTTCAGCCACTGGTTCATCGCTTTAGCGACTCCGGCGGACACGCTCTTTGTGCCGCTCGATGATATCGCTTTTGAACGACCGACCAGGTTGGCTTCCGCGACGAGGTTCCCGCTTTGAGCATCAATCAGCCTTGCGCGAACAACAACTTCCTCCAACGGGCCAATCGCCTTGTCGGTCGTGCTGCTGGGTTCATAATGGACGATCTGGCCGGACAACGTGAGTCCGGGCTGTCCGTCGGGACTCAACCCTTTTTTCTCTGCCGTGGCCGCCAGGTCCTTTCGGATCATGCTAGGCATATCCGAAGGGGCTCGCAAGCCCTGGGCCACCGTAATTTGCTCGACCCGCAGGCCCGTATACCTTGAGAGGTCCGGAGTTTTTCGAATCTCAACCAATTTCCCGGAAGCGCCTCTGGCCGCCCCCATCCCTTCCGACAAAAAACGCCCCATGCACCCGAAGCACAGGGTGCTTACCACTGCCGCCGTTAACATTATCGTTACTACTCTAGTCATCGTTCGTCTCCTTATCCCCGCACCAGTGATGTGCGGAACAGGCCCAATCGAAACACGTAACCCTCGCAAAATATATCCATCAGTGATTAGATGCGTCCCAGAAGCAGCAGTATGATCACAATGAGCAAAACCAATCCAAGTCCGCTGCTCGGGTAATAACCCCAGTTTCGGCTATGCGGCCACGAGGGAACCGCGCCCAGGAGCATCAAAATCAAAATCACAACTAATACAGTTCCAAGCATTTTTGTTTTCCTTTCAAAAAATAGCCTGACATAAACATTTAATCTCTGGACTTTTTCCCGGACTCACCGTTGTGCTTGTCCTTCGTTTCGCCCTTGGATTTCTCCTTCTGTTTAGCCCTGGGCTGTTCAGGTGCCCGCTCAACCTTCGTCACCTTCGGCTTAACCTTGAAATCCGGTTGGAGAGTTTGAGGTCTCTTCGGCGGAGCTTGGCCCTTACCAAACTGATCGGCCGACTTGCCCACAATCGGCGACCGGGGGAGTCTCACTTTGGTCGGCGCGAATTCGCGGGAGGGCTTTTCGACGGCCTTAACCGGTACTCTGTTTTCCAGCGTTTGCCGATTCTGGCGAAATTTCTGGACCTCTTGCACCCGCTGTACGGAAACTTGTCTTTCTTTCTTATCCAGCGGTTGGAGTCGCAGCGGACGGTCTTTACGCTGGGTCAGTTGGCTAAGCGCGGTGGCAATCACGCGGCGATTACCGCCGGATTTCCCGCTTGTGATGAGTTTGCTTTGGTCCGCCCATGTGCGCGGTGGGCGAGATTCTTCGTGGTCTCGGCGACTCTTGAACTCCGCTTGCACGCGGGGCTCCCACGACCGATCCTGCCGATTTTCCCAGCGTTGATGAGCGTAGATCGGATCGTAGCCCTTATGGCTGGAGTAGTACGAAAACGACGGGTAGAATCCTGCGTCGCGGTAGCTGGCGGCGTAGTAGTCCCCGAAATAGTAGTGTTGGTAACGCGGTCGCACGAAGAGATGGTCTGTGAATGCGGCCAAGTCGATCACCACCGTGGGTGAATAGGAAAACCCCCGCCGCCGGTACACGCCCGCACCAAAATGAACCGGGGCAAACAGAACACCGCGACGGTCGACGGAGTAATCGTAGTAGCCCTCGACGAAGACGTAGCCTCGCGGCGCCCAGACGTAATGTGCCGGAATCCAATCCCAATTTGGTCGGACAGTCTCCCAGTAACCGGGACGCCAGGCATAACGACCCTGATGCCAAACCCAACAACCTGGTATCCAACTCTGACCGGTCGAAAATGCGGCGGTGTTGGGTCCCGCTTCGATCGTCGCCGGCGGCTTGGGCAGATATTCGATCTCGCTGACCGTGGCGTCGGCCCAGTACCCGGACGTCCACTGATAGCCTTGCCCGGACCGGATCCAATAGCCGGGCATCCATTGACGATCCGGAGGCAAGTCTCGCCATGTGCCACTGACCCAAAGGAAATCAATGGCCTCGTCGTCCCAGGCCCAATAGCCGGGTATCCACGCGACATTGTCCCCTCCCGGTCTCTGTTCAGCCGGCATTTCTGCGATGGCGTCCGGCGGCGCTTTGGACACGACAATGCCAGGTTCAGGATTGAACGTCACGATTTCCGCAAAGGCCTCATGCACCGGCCCGCGGGTAAGAACTTGCACCCCATCCTCGACATCAGCCTGGCCCAGTTGTACAACGACCGCCTTGGCCAAGCCCAATCCCATGCCAATCACAAACAGTGTTGTGACTATGCACAATTTGTAAATATGATGTACTCTCATGATTTTTCTCCTTCGAAACAGATGTCCATTTTTTAATTCATTCATGCTTGATCTCAATGACTTGTTTGTCCTTGTCCCAGAAGCTTTCGTGGCAGCTTATCCTGCTCCCACCGACCAGCCACACGACGACAACGATCACTAAAATTACGCCGATGATACCGAGCCAATTTTTGTCCATATTCGCTCCTTTTCGTTTAACGTACTCTAACTTTACTATTGCCTTATGCCTTACGGGGCAGGCACTGTAACGATGCTGGACTGTACAGTCACGGCGCCTCCGCCTCCGCCCGACCCGGCAAACAATCTGCCTTCTACTGCGGCACCACTATTCACCGTGATGGTAACAGCAGCCAGTATGTTTCCCTTGAAGATGCTGGTCGTACCAAGAGTCGCCGAACTGCCGACCTGCCAATAGACGTTTTTCGCCTGGGCGCCTCCGCTCAGGACGACACTGGTAGCCGGATCCGTGACGAGCGTGGACCCCATCTTGAAGATGAAGACCGCATTAGCGTCACCCTGGGCGTCGAGAGTTAAAATCGCGTTTGCTCCCGTTCCTGATATTCCACTTGAGGTCGAGTTTACATAGAGGCCAGGGGCCAGGGTTAGCCCGCCTATTTGTCCCGGCAAAGATATAGGGCTGGTTGATCGACTAACGGCGTCGTTATACGCGGCCAGCAAGGCGGCTTGGGCGTCAATTATGGCCTGATCATTTATGTGAATCGTCCCGTTGATTTCTGACGGCGGGATTCCCTGTGCGGAACCTGGATGCAACCCGACGTCTCCATTGATCTGGTTGCCGCCGCCGCTAATCTCGGTGGTCGCCATGATCG
>Ga0265292_1000571_pt1 | contig 48628 bp, 41 predicted proteins | sample Munlanlewell296A_FD_189080 | JGI IMG/M metagenome (GOLD analysis project Ga0265292, IMG submission 189080) | Leachate microbial communities from a municipal landfill in Southern Ontario, Canada - Leachate well 296A | ecosystem: Engineered > Solid waste > Landfill > Unclassified | place: Canada... | reverse complement strand
AAGAAAGATCTATCTCAATTAATAACAGATATAACAAATATTGAAATACCTCTTCCGAGCAGTCCGCTGTTAAGTATTTTTGGTCCGCCTCATATCAAATTAAATATCGCAGGCCAAGTTGATATTCGCGGTGCCTGGCGTAATGAAACAACAACCGGCATAACTACTTCTGCACTTGGTAATACCCGTAATGAACCGGACTTCAAACAGCAAGTACAAATAAATCTAAATGGAACGATTGGAGATAAACTTACACTTGGTGCAGATTGGAATACGGAACGACAATTCCAGTTTGAAAATCAGTTAAAGATTAAGTACACAGGTTATGAAGATGAAATAATCCAGAGTATTGAAGCTGGAAACGTATCTCTGCAAACTTCTCCTTTAGTTGGAGGCAGTGAAGCTCTATTCGGAGTAAAAGCGCAATTCAAAATGGGACCGTTTAGTTTAACTGCTCTCGCGTCTCAAAAGAAAAGTGAAATTCAGGAAGTCTCAGTAAGCGGCGGAGCTAAATCGCAAAAGTTTGAAATCCATGCATACGATTATTCGCCAAATCACTTTTTTATTGATTCAGTTTATGCTGATCCTGCTCTTAATATTTTTAATAAGTATTACGGCAATCCTACACCGATAGTTGAGAGTAAATATTTTGTTAAAGATATTCAAGTCTGGAAAACTGTAACCGGTCTTTTCAATCCTAATGAACGAAAAGCAAATGCTTATTTAAGTTTGCCGGAAAGATCTAAAGGAACACTGTATTCTACTCAATTACGTGATAGTACTCTGCAAACAATTCCGGGTGTTCAAGAAATTGATAGAAGATTCGTACTGTTAACGGAAGGTGTGGATTATGAAATTCATAAAGAAACTGGTTTTATAAGTTTTAAAACGCAAATACAGGAACAAGATGCTATAGCAGTTGCATACTATGTTGAAAATACAACCTCTACAGATTATTACGGAGAATTTATTAATGATCTGCAGAGTACAAACCAAACAAGATTAGTACTAAAACTTGTAAAACCACCAAACCTTCAACCGCAATTTAAGAAAGCATGGAGTCTGCAATTAAGAAACATATATCCGGTAGGCGGACGTAAAGTGAAAGAGGAAGGTTTTGTTCTTAATATGAAATATAAAATCGAAGGGCAGGAACCTCAAAATAATTTTCAAGGCATAAAAATTCTTGAAGCGTTTGGTTTAGATAAAACAGATAAAAGCGGAACAAGCACTCAGCCTGACGGCGCATTTGACTTCTTCCCACCAAGAACAATTATGCCTTTAACAGGTGAAGTAATTTTTCCTGTACTGCAGCCGTTCGGAAAAGATTTCCCAAAGACATTACCCGATTCATTAAAGTATCAAGCCGTTTATGATACTACAGTTACTTTTGCAAAACAGGTTAGAACGAAAGATAAATTTATAATGAGCGGCGAGTATTCGGCTGAAGTAACTTCCGTTTATAGTATTGGATTTCAAGCTGTTGAGAATTCCGTAAAAGTTTATTTGAACGGTAATCTATTAAAAGAAGGGATAGATTACACAGTTGATTACAATCTGGGTCAAGTATTAATCAGAAATGACAAAGCATTACTTCCCGGGGCAGATCTCAAAATTTCATACGAACAAAACGATCTATTCCAGCTTGCATCAAAAACGTTACTTGGATTTCGCGGTTTATATGAGTTTAATAAAGAAACAACTCTTGGTTTTTCTTATTTGAATTTGAATCAGCAGACATTAAGCGATAAAGTTAGAATTGGCGAAGAACCGCTTAACAATTCAATATTCGGAGCTGATTTCAAAACAAATATAAATCTTCCATTCATTACAAAAGCTCTGGATAAAGTAATATCAACCAGCGCCGCATCTAACTTTTCTTTGATTGCAGAGTATGCATATATGAGTCCTGATCCCAACACAAAGAAAAGTACGATAACAAGCGATAATAGTAAAAGCATTGCTTATGTAGATGATTTTGAAGGAGTGAAAAAATTAATCTCTCTTGGTATGCCATACGGCTCTTGGCATGATATAAGTGTTCCTAAAAATCTTCCCTTTATAGGATTGAAAACTGAAATGGAACAGATGGCTTATAAAGCAAAAACATATTGGTATAATAGAACTCCTTCCGATGTAACTATAAAAGATATTTACGGGAGTAGAAGAGTTAATTCAAATCCTAGTGCACAACTGATACAAACATTAGATCTTGTTTTTCAGCCGGATCAAAAGGGTTTTTACAATTGGAATCCAACACTTGGAGAAAAATTTAAAAACTGGGGCGGTTTTATGAAAGTTCTTTCTTCAACTGCGAATAATCTTATTGAAGAAAATATTGAGTTCATAGAATTCTGGTTAAATATTCCCGATGCACCGAGTAATCTTAAATTAAATATTGATCTCGGGCAAATTAGCGAAGATGTCATTCCAAATGGTAAACTTGATACCGAAGATAAAAATGGAAATGATCTCGTTGATGATGGTGAAGATACAGGTATAGACGGTGTGAAAGATATTGGCGAGCCGGGTTATGATTCAGCTATTAATCCCGATCCTGCGAATGATAACTATTCATTTCAGCTTACTCAGAATCCCGATTATTCACACGTTAATGGAACAGAAGGAAATGCAGTTTCAATTGATCAAGGAAGATTACCTGATACAGAAGATCTGAACAGAAACTTTACTTTAGACCGAGTTAATAGTTATTTCCGATATGAAGTTCCAATTGATACTAACCGTGTAACAAACAAATTTGTTCTTGGCGGGGGAGATAATGCAGGCTGGTATTTATTTAGGGTTCCTCTAAAAGATTTCGTTACAAAATTTGGCGATCCAAGCTTTTCAGTAATTGAGTTTATAAGATTTTGGATTTCAGGAGTTGATAAACCTGTACATTTAAGATTTGCGGAAATGAATCTTGTAGGAAATCAATGGCAGAAAGTTTTAACTCCTCCAAAAGTAACCTTAAATGATACTGTCCTTACGGTTTCATCAATCAACTTAGAAGATAATCCGGAATATGTATCTCCTCCCGGAGTTTTTAGAGAGAGAGATCGAACTCAGCCGAATAATAATGTATTGAAAAACGAACAATCTCTAAATCTTATTTTGAAAAAATTAGAAGACGGGGATAAACGTGAAGTGGTTCGTTATCTCTATAAACCTTTGGATCTATTCAACTACAAAGAGATGAAGTTTTTCATTCACTCAGATAAAAATGATTTACCCGGTTCGGTTTCGTATTACGATCCAACAAAACCGAATAATTACGGATCGGAAGTTTATCTTAGATTTGGTTCGGACTCACTGAATTATTATGAATATCGTCAGCCTGTCAGATATAACTATGATATAGGAAGTGATGGATGGAATGAAGTTAGTATGGTCTTTTCTGATTTGACTGCTATTAAAATTCAGACAAGGGGCGATAGTACCTTTATCAATAAAATTCTTCGAGTTCCTGTTCCGGGAAGAACCGGGCATACTTATGGTGTAAGAGGAAATCCTACATTAACACAAGTAACATTTTTTACAATTGGAATTGTAAATCCAGGAGACAAAGGGACACCAAATGAAGCTGTCTCCGGTAGTGTTTGGGTAAATGAATTGCGTGTACTTGATGCTAATGCAACACCCGGATGGGCTTACAGCGCAAGCGGTGCTTTATCTCTTGCAGATCTTGTTAAAGTAAATTTCAATGTGAGCCAGACAAATCCGTATTTTCATAGACTTGCCGAAAGATTCGGGACACGCGAAGATAGATTGAATTGGGGTGTTGCGGTTGATCTTGATGTTCTAAAATTAATTCCTCTTAATCTTGCCGGAAGTAATCTGCGTGTTTCGTATTCAAGAAACGAACAATCTACTAATCCGCTTTATTTACCCGGCACCGACATTAAAGTAAATGAAGCACAAAATGAATTAAGAAAAAATCTTACCGATAAGAATTATGATCCGGTAATTATTGAACAAGAAGTTGCCAAACTAAAAAATGAATCACAATCATTAAATGTATCTGAGACATGGACATTATCTAATATCAAGATCAAGATTCCAACTGATGTCTGGTACATTAGAGATACTTTTAACAATCTTTCTTTTGGATTTAATTACAATAATTCTACAGCAAGTTCACCTACGGTTCGTAATTCTGATAGCTGGATATGGAATGCAAATGCAAATTACTCGGTTAATATAAGCAGAGATAATTTTTTTAGACCGGTTGATATTCCAATTATAGGAAGTTTCTTTGATCTGTTTAGTGATTACCGCGATGTAAAGATTTATTTTCTTCCGCAATCAATTACATCTTCAATTACAGCAAGTAGAAAAAGATCATATACTCAGAACAGAGCAATATCCGATAAGCCGAATATTTTACGTGATTTTACTGCAACTCGTGGTGCCGGTTTTAACTGGGCATTAACCGAAGGAGGATTTTGGAATCTTTCATTAAACTATAATTTTGATATTTCTTCCACTCTTGTTTATCTATTAACAGATAAAGATTTAGAAAGACCTGAAAGTGAAATTTGGAGGGATGTCTTTGGCGGATCGTTTTTTGGTAAAGATTATAATTTTAAGCAGACATTTGATGTGAGGACAAATCCAAAAATTCCTTCCATTTGGGATTTAGATCGTTATATAACTCTCAATGGAAATTATTCTGTTACTTATCAGTGGCAAAATAATTTTACGCAGGGAGTATTAGGTAAGAGCGCCGGTTACGCTAATAGAATAACAACAAGTTTATTAATTCGGCTCAAATCGATTTTTGCGCCAATGTTCCGGGAAGAAGAGAAGAAAATAGAACAAAATATTCCTTCGCAATCTGAAGGAGGAAGGACAGGCGGAAGAAGAAGCGGCAGGGGCGGTGATCAACAAAATCAAGCACAACAAATACCAAAGAACACGGAAGATATTCCGGTAAAAACTGAGTTGGCACAAGATTCTACAAATGTTGATAATGATTCAACTGCCATAGTTCAACAAGATACTGCTAAAAGTATAATGCGGACTCTGAATGCTTCGTTGGAATTATTAAAGCTTGGAATAAAAACACTATTGCTGGATTATGATCAGATCACAATTAATTTTTCTCAAAACAGCAGTTACACAGGCGGCGGTATTGCTGGAGACGGAACGGGATTCAATAATTTCTGGGGTTTCAATCAGAATGATGATAAAGGTCCGAGAAGATTATTTATGCTTGGTTTCTCAAATGATCTCGGTCCAAGAGCGCCCAATGGAAATATTCAGGATAATTATTCTCAGAAGAATGATCTGTCATTCAGTACATCACGACCATTGTGGGAGGGAGCGGATTTAAAATTAGATTGGAAAGTTGGCTGGGGAATTAATAAATCGTCAACAATAAAAACAGATTCACTTGGTAATATTTCAATTTCAAATATGCTTTCTACAGGAACTTTAGATAGGTCGTTCTTAAGTTTACCGCCGTCTTTTATTTTTTCATTTTTCGGAAACGGAATTAAGAAAGTTCATGAACTATATGATCCAACTTCAAGTAATCCGGCTCAGAGTTTATCGGAAGCATTCCTTAAAGGATTCGAAACTTTTTCATTCTTATCAAAGATCCCTCTTCTTTCAAATATTATGAAATATATTCCAAGACCTAATTGGACTTTTACTTGGTCAGGTTTGGAAAAATATTCGATTTTTAGTTTCGCCAATAGGGTTACTGTTAATCATGCTTATATTTCTAATTATAGTGAAGGATGGAAAATTAATCCGGCCGGAGTACAGGAAGTTCAATCGCAAAGAGTTGATTATGCTTTTTCCCCATTAGCCGGTATATCAATGAGTTTTGATAAATTCTTCGGCGGTACTTTTCAGAGTTCTATAAGATTTTCAACAAAAACTTCTTACAGCCTGGGAGTTACAACTCTTAATGTAACTGAAGCATTTAACCGCGACATTAATATTTCTGCAAGCTATACAAAATCGGGATTCGAACTTCCTCTTTTTGGTATCTCATTAAAGAATGATCTTGAAATATCATTCTCATATACAAGCGGAAAAACTTCAAGTGTAATTTATGATATGGACAAATTTAAAGAGAACGGTACTCCTCAAGAGGGAAAAACAAACACAACAATAGAACCAAAAATAAAATATGTAATGAGTTCGCGCGTAACTCTTTCAATCTTTTATAGAAGAACAAGCATCGAACCCGAAGGTGCATCCAGAATTCCACCCACAACAACTAACGAAGCCGGTGTTGACGTTAGAATTGCAATTCAATAACATTAGTCGGACAATGAATTAAAATATGAAAAGAAATAAAATCCTCTGGGTAGATGATGAAATCGAACTTCTCCGTTCGCATATCATTTTCTTAAATGAGAAAGGGTATGAAGTTGCAACTGTAACAAATGGTGAAGATGCTGTTGTTGAAGTGAAGAATAAACAATTCGATCTTATCTTCCTTGATGAAATGATGTCTGGAATTGGCGGACTTGAAACTCTTGCGCAAATCAAAGAGATAAATCCGAACATTCCGGTCGTTATGATTACGAAGAGTGAAGCTGAATCGTTAATGCATGATGCTATCGGAAGTAAGATAAGCGATTATTTAATTAAACCGGTTTTGCCTTCACAAGTTTTAATGGTCTGCAAAAAAATTCTTGAAAGCAAAAAAATATCTGGTGAATATGTCGCTAAAGATTATCTAAATGATTTCAACGAAATATCGCGTCAGCTTTTAATGAATCCGAATTATAATGATTGGATCGAAATTTATCTGAAACTTACAAATTGGGATATGGAGCTTGATGAACATCCCGAAGTAGGTCTCAGGCAGACATTAACAGAACAGAAAAAAGAATGTAATCAAGAGTTCAGCAAATTTGTTGAAAAAAATTATAAGGGTTGGATTGATTCTGCCGGAAGTGAAGATGTTCCTCGTCTCACTACTCAGATAACGGAGAAATATGTTTTCCCTCACTTATCAAAATCTGCCGGACCGGTTTTTTATTTTGTAATTGATTGTCTTCGTTTAGATCAATGGCTTGTGATGGAAAAACATCTAAAAGATCTTTTCAACATTCAGAAAGATTATTATTATTCAATACTTCCAACAGCAACACCGTACTCACGAAATTCATTGTTCGCAGGTTTATTCCCTTCGGAGATTGAGAAATACTATCCGGATTTGTGGGGAACAATGAGCGATGATGAGAACAGCATGAATAAATATGAAAAAGAGCTTCTGCAGAATTTATTAAACAGAAAAAAAATATCCTTAAGTAATGAATTAAAATATGTGAAGATCATAGATCCTGAAGTAGGACGTTCATTTGAACAAAATGTTTTATCACATCGTAAAACACATTTTATGGCAGTGGTGGTAAATTTTTTAGATATGATCGCTCACGGGCGCTCCGATTCAGATATATTAAAAGAAATTGCTCCTGATGAATCCGCTTACCGTTCATTGACAAACAGCTGGTTCCAACATTCTTCACTTCTTAATACATTCAGAGCAATAGCAACTATTCCAAATGCAAAAGTTGTTGTTACAACTGATCATGGAAGTATACGAACTTTGCGCGGTGCAAAAGTTCTGGGCGATAGAGAAGCATCTCCAAATTTGCGTTTTAAATTCGGCAGAAATTTGAAAGTGGATGAGAAACATGCAATCTTTATTAAGAATCCGCTGGATTATAAATTACCCAAACGAGGATTGACGATTAATTATATAATATCGAAAGAAGATTTTTATTTTGTCTATCCAACTGATTATCACAAATACTTAAGCCATTATAAAGATAGTTTTCAGCATGGCGGAATTTCCTTGGAAGAAATGATTCTTCCTGTGATTACAATGGAGAGTAAGTTATAATGAATTTTCCATTTCATGATATAATTAGATCGGAAGATGAGACAATTATAACTGCACAAAATTTTGCAAAGAAAATCGAAATGGGTGATGTAATTTTGTTGAACGGTGATCTCGGCAGCGGTAAGACATTTTTTGTTAAATATATTTGTAAAGAATTTGGTGTTGAAAACGCATCGAGTCCTAGCTTTGCTATCGTAAATGAATATCATAATAAAATAAGCTTTGTGCATTTTGATTTTTACCGGATAAAAAAAATGGAGGAACTTTACGATATTGGATTTCACGAATATTTATCAGGAGAAAGTATAGTTTTCATAGAATGGTCAAATATGTTCCCGGATATTCTACCCAAACGGAATTATCAAATTGACCTTAAATTTGTTAATAATACATCAAGAGAAATATCAATATTAAAACATGCATAATCTATTTCCAATATTAGCGGTTGAAACATCAGGTTATAATTGCAGCGTTGCTCTGTTATTTGATGATCATAATTTTGTTGAAATGAATTATCAGCAAAAACAGATACATTCTCAAAAATTAATTGAGATGATAGATACAGTTCTGAAAAATGCTCTGATAGAACTAAATCAATGTAAAGCGATTGCCGTTTCAATAGGTCCCGGTTCTTTTACAGGATTAAGAATTGGACTTTCAACAGTAAAAGGATTGGCGTTTGGAGCTAACATACCGATAATACCGGTTCCAACATTCGATGCTTATGCATTTCATATTTCAAAATATATTAAGACCGGATCAAAATTTGTAATTGCGATGAATGCTAACGGTGATGAATATTATTTTTCAAAATATATTAAACATGATGAAAATGTAGAAGTTGTAGATAATCTACAATTAGTGGAGAAAAATAATTTACAATCATTAATCTCTGCTGATGAATTAGTTTATGGTGATTCATTTATTGAAAGTACCTTAAAAGAGGCATTAGGATTAACAGCTTTAAAAATCGGTAGATGGGCTTATTTATTAGGTTACGATTTATTAACTTCCAATTACGATTATCTAGAACCAAACTATTTTAAGAAATTTATTGTAAAGGGTAAAAGATGAAAAAGTTAGTTACAATTTTTGTTTTTGCAATTGTATCGGTTTCTATTTCACAAACTGCTGCACCAAAATTGTTTGTTAAAGCCGATAACCACGATTTTGGAACAATTGCTGAAGGGGAAATTGTTACACATAATTTTGAAATTCAGAATACAGGAAAAGCTGAATTAAAAATAATTCAAGTGCATGCATCGTGCGGATGTACAGCGGCAGCTCCCGAAAAAATGAATTTGAAACCCGGCGAAAAGACTATAGTGAAAGTTGAGTTTAACTCTGAAAATAGATTGGGTCCACAAGAAAAATATGTTTATATCTCATCTAATGATCCGGTTAATTCTCAATACAAATTAACTTTTACAGGAGTCGTTGTTGATAAGAGTACGATTGTTACTGAAGACGGTAAGACACCAAAATTGAAATTGAATCTGGTCCAATATGATTTTGGCACAGTTACAGAAGGTAAAGTTGTTGAAACAAAAATTAGTTTTAAGAATGAAGGCAAAGCACCTTTAATTATAAGTGATGTAAAAACTTCATGCGGCTGTACTGCGGTTTTGTTAAGCAGTAAACTTCTTCAGCCGGGAGAATCAGGCAATATAAAAATTGAATTAGATACTGCTAACAGAGAAGGCAAATTAACACGTACTGTAACGCTCTATACTAATGATCCTACGGAGCCGAATCAAACGATAACTTTATTTGTGAACATTGAAAAGAGAAAATCCTAATGGGTTGGTTCAAAAGAAAAAAAGAAAATATTTCTCCAAATAGCAAGAAGACTGATATTCCCGACGGGCAGTGGTCTAAATGTGAAGACTGCGGAGAAATAATTTATAATAAACAATTAGAAGTTAATTTGTGGTGCTGTCCTAAATGTAATTATCATTTCAGGATTGGAAGCGGGCAATACATTTTATTCTTGTTTGATAAAGGTTCTTTTAAGGAACTTGATAAGAAAATGAGATCAGGCGACCCGTTGGAATTTACAGATACAAAAAAGTATAACGAGAGAATTGTTGCAACTATTAAGAAGAGCGGATTGAATGATGCTATAAAAACCGGTACAGGAAAAATTGAAGGGAAAAAAGTTGCCTTTGCATGTATGGATTTTAGTTTTATCGGTGGAAGTATGGGCTCTGTTGTCGGTGAAAAAATTGCAAGAGCTATTGATGCAGCATACGAAGATAAAATTCCGCTAATAATTATCAGTCAAAGCGGCGGTGCAAGGATGATGGAAGGTGCTTTTTCTCTAATGCAAATGGCTAAAACAAGTTCCCGCCTAGCAAGGTTGGCAGATGCAAAGTTACCATTTATCTCTGTTCTTACAGATCCCACAACAGGAGGAGTAACTGCAAGTTATGCTATGCTTGGAGATGTTATAATAGCTGAACCAAAAGCACTAATAGGATTTGCAGGACCGCGCGTTATTAAACAAACAATCGGAAAAGATTTGCCCCCAGGATTTCAGCGGTCTGAATTTTTACTTGAAAATGGTTTTCTTGATTTTATTGTTAACAGAAAACAATTGCGGGAAAAATTATCGCAATTGACAACTTACTTAACTTAAAAAAAATTACTTTTTAAATTTATTGGTGAGTTGATTAATTACTTCCAAAGCATATTCAACTTCTTCAGTAGTATTCTGCCAGCCGAATGAAAATCTAATTGTCCCTTTTGCATCCTCAACAGAATATCCTGTGCTTAGTATTACATGCGATGGTTTTACAGTTCCTGAGGAACATGCTGCGCCATTAGAAACTGCTACTCCGTTTATATCAAGAAACATTAACATAGCTTCAGGATCATTTTTATAGTGATCTGATTTTAATGTTATACTTAATATGTAGGGAGAAGTATTTATTCCGCCATTTATAATTATACCTTCTTTATCAATTGAACTGATACCTGTTATAAATCTCTGCTTCAATTCATTAACATGATTATTATTTTCTTGCATAGAATCTTGGGCTATTCTTACTGCTTCAGCAAAACCAATAATCCCGGCTACATTTTCTGTCCCTCCTCTACGATTTCTCTCTTGAGAGCCGCCGAGTAATATAGGCGAAAGGGGAGTACCGCTTTTCACGTAAGCAAATCCAATCCCTTTGGGGCCATTTATTTTATGAGCCGAAGCCGTAAGTGAATCAATACCGGATAATTTTACATCAATTTTATATTTGCCAAAACTTTGGACAGAATCCGTGTGAAAGAAAATATTTTTTTGTTTTAACTGAGAAGAAAATTGCTCAATCGGAGAGACTGCACCGGTTTCGTTATTTATGTGCATCAAAGAGATTAATGATGTGCTTGAATTAATATTTTGAAGAAGTGATTCATTCCTTATTATTGAATCGTTTTCAACATTAAGAAAATTAACTGTAAAACTGTTTTTAGAAAGCTCTAAGAAAGAATCATAAACGGAATGATGTTCAGCTTCTGACGTGATCAAATGATTACGCCCACTTTCTGCTAATTCAGATCGTGCAATTCCAAATACAACAAAGTTATTAGCTTCAGTTCCGCCGCTTGTAAAATAAATCTCACTAGGATTTGCGTTTATAAAATCGGCAATTAATTCACGAGATTCTTCAATTGCAACACGAACTTTTCTACCGAATGAATGAATGGAAGATGGATTACCAAAATTCTCCGTGAGGAAAGGTTGCATTTTTTCCAATACCCTTGGATGGAGTGGTGTTGTAGCAGCATTATCAAAATATACTTCCATGACTTCCTTTCAATTATCGAAGACTAACATCGCCATAATGGATTTTCTCGATTTTATCAGCCTGTTTTAGTAGTAAAAATCCATGTTCATCAATATCATCAAAAATTCCTGTTCTGATTTTGTCGTCCTCAACAATTTTTATTCTTTCACCTATCATCTTGCATCTGTTGCGCCATTGGTTCAATATTTTCTTGTGAGAACGTTCCAGTTGATCAATTAACTTTTCAAAATTGTTTAACACTTCACTTAGTAATTTTTCTCTGCTCACAATTGAATGAAATTCTTTACGGATTGAAGTCGGAACAATATCAAATTTCCCGGGAAAGTTAGGTTGATTAACATTTATTCCAATTCCAACAGCTACTCTGCTTATTTTATTTCCTTTAGAACTTGATTCTAGTAGAATCCCGGCAATCTTTTTTTTATGAACAAGAACATCATTCGGCCATTTAAGTTCAACATCCAACTGAAAAAGATTTTCAATTGCTTGTGCAACAGCAACAGCTGTACTTAAATTGATCAAGTTAATTTTTTGATCTTTGATTTCACCTTTTAATAAAATTGAGAATGTAAGATTTTGACCGCTGTTGCTGATCCATTCTCTGTTTTTGCGTCCGCGTCCTTTACTTTGGTGTTCTGCTAATAGTACGGTTCCATTTTGATTAAAATCTTTACTAGATAAAAGAACACTATTTGTAGATTCTACTTCATCACTATAGATAAAATTTCTACCGATGTAGTCAGTATCTAGTTTGATGTCGAATTCTTCAATGTTAAACACAAATCCTCCAATTACAATAATCTCTAGGAATTAAATTCACAATCCATGACAAATAGTCACTGTAGACGTAAATAAGTTAAAATAGATGACATTTTTTCATAAGTCTTACTAGAAGAGTAAAATTCATTAACTCATTATTTTCAAATAACTTACGCTGAAAACAAGATTGGCACTCTCATTGTATATATAATAGCAATCAAATAATTACTAAGGAGGCCAAAATGACACTTATTAAATTTGAACCTTTCAAAGAGTTAGAAACTCTTCATGACAGAATACAGAGATACTTTGATGACTTCCCAAACTTTGGATTCAATCTAAACGAAAACTTTTACCCGAGAATTGATATTTCCGAAGACAAAGATAATATAAATGTTGTTGCTGAAATTCCCGGAGTAAAAAAGAATGATATTAAAATCACACTGCAAGATAATATATTGACCATTGAAGGTGAAAAGAAAAAAGAAACAGAACAAAAAGAAAAAAACTACTTCAGAAGTGAAAGAATACATGGTTCGTTCAAACGATGTTTTACTCTTCCCGATCTGGTTGATTCCGAAAAAGTTGAAGCTAAGTTTGAAGACGGCATGCTTAATATTCAGTTAAAGAAAATAGAGCAGAAAGTAAAAAGCGAAAAAGTTATCGAGCTGAAGTAATATCTTCAGCTCATTTATAATTCAAATAGGAGAATAAGTAAATGGGTAAGATTATAGGAATTGACCTCGGCACAACTAATTCTTGTGTTGCTGTTATGGAAGGAAATGAACCGGTTGTTATTCCAAATTCAGAAGGAGGAAGAACAACACCATCGGTTGTAGCTTTTACAAAAGCCGGTGAAAGGGTTATCGGTCAACCGGCAAAAAGGCAAGCTGTTACTAATCCGAAAAACACAATCTTCTCGATTAAAAGATTTATGGGAAGAAAAAGAGAAGAGGTAGATACAGAAGCGAAAGAGGTACCGTACAAAGTTGTTGCTGGTGATAATGGCTCAGCTCGTGTTGAAATTGGTGATCGTTTATATTCTCCACCCGAAATCAGTGCAATGGTTTTACAAAAAATGAAAAAAACCGCTGAAGATTATTTGGGACAAGAAGTAACTGAAGCTGTGATTACAGTTCCGGCGTACTTTAATGATGCTCAGCGTCAGGCAACAAAGGATGCCGGTGAAATAGCCGGATTACTTGTTAAGAGAATTATAAACGAACCTACTGCTGCGGCTCTAGCTTATGGTTTGGATAAAAAACATAAAGACCAGATCGTTGCAGTTTATGATCTTGGCGGCGGAACTTTTGATATTTCGATTTTACAATTAGGTGAAGGTGTGTTTGAAGTGAAATCAACAAATGGCGATACTCATCTTGGCGGTGATGATTTCGATCAGCGTTTGATTGATTACCTCGCTGATGAATTTCAAAAACAAGAAGGAATAGATTTACGCAAAGATCCAATGGCTCTTCAACGTTTGAAAGAAGCTGCTGAAAAAGCTAAGATGGAACTCTCATCTTCAATACAGACGGATGTTAATCTTCCTTTCATCACTGCAACACAAGATGGACCGAAGCATTTGAACTTAAATATCAGCCGGGCAAAGTTCGAACAATTAGTTGATGATTTAATCCAGAGAACTGTAGGACCATGTGAACGTGCTATAAAAGATGCTAATGTTACTCCATCTCAAATTGATGAAGTTATTTTAGTAGGCGGATCAACACGTGTACCTAAAGTTCAAGAACTTGTTAAAAAACTTTTTGAAAAAGAACCGCATAAAGGTGTTAATCCGGATGAAGTTGTTGCTATCGGTGCTGCAATACAGGGTGGTGTACTTGCCGGTGATATTAAAGACGTTCTTCTTTTAGATGTAACTCCGCTTTCACTTGGAATTGAAACCTTAGGCGGTGTATTCACAAAACTGATAGAAGCTAATACAACAATACCAACCAAGAAGAGTGAAGTATTTTCAACTGCTTCAGATAATCAACCATCAGTTGAGATTCATATTCTTCAAGGTGAAAGACCGATGGCAGTTGATAACAGAACACTCGGTAAGTTTCATCTTGATGGTATTCCACCTGCACCTCGGGGAGTTCCGCAGGTCGAAGTAACATTCGATATTGATGCTAATGGAATTCTGCATGTTGCTGCTAAAGATAAAGCTACAAATAAAGAACAGAGCATAAGAATAACTTCCTCTAGCGGACTTTCAAAAGATGAAGTTGAAAAGATGAAGCAGACTGCAAAAGAACATGCAGCTGAAGATAAAAAGAAGAAAGAAGCGGTCGAAGTAAAAAATCAAGCTGATAATCTTGTCTTCCAAACCAAAAAACAAATTGAAGAGATGAAAGACAAAATCACTTCAGATCAAAAGAATCAGCTTGAAAGTGAAATCAAAAAAGTTGAAGATGCATTAGCTACTAATGATACTGATAGAATAAAGTCTGCAACTGATGGTTTAACAAAAGTATGGAATGAAATCGCACAAAAATTATATCAGCAGCAAGGTCCAACCGACGGACAACCTGGCGGTGAACCGCATGCTGAAAGTCAACAGCAGACTTCTCAACAGCAATCTGCTTCAGATAAAAAAGATGATCGAGAAGTTCAAGATGCTTCTTATGAAGTAGTTGATGACGACAAAAAATAAAACCCCCTCATTCTCCTCCCAAGGGGAGAATAAATTTGGGAAAAATTTTACAAATAATAAATAAATTGGAGTAAGTATGACAGAAAATAAAGAAATGGTTGAAGTAAAAACAAAGAGAGACTGGGATGAAGCTCTTGAAAAAGAAGCTTGGGTAGCTCCTCTTATTGATATATATGAAACAGCAGAAGATTATTTCTTAACAGCTCAAATGCCTGGTGTTTCAAAAGAAAATGTTAAGATTAAATTAGAAGAAGGTCATCTGGTTATTATGGGGAGAATAACCTTTGAGGAAGTTATAAACCACAAATATGTATTGAAAGAAACTGAGATCGGTAACTTCTATCGCAGATTTAAGATCTCTGAAAGCATTGATGAACAAAAGATTGATGCGAAATTGGAGAACGGCATTCTTAATGTAAAACTTCCTAAACATGAAAGAGTAAAACCGAAGACGATTGAAATAAAGTAAACAGTCCGCAGTTCACAGTAAACAGTAATTAAAGAGAGTCCCGTTAAAGCGGGACTTTCTTTTAAATCCCTTTTGATTGAATTAAACCGCTCTTCTGTTTAATTTGAAGTTACGATGAAAAGATTATTCCCATTAATATTATTATTAGTCTTCTCCGGTTTATTATACTTTTCCGATTTTGATAATGGAGCAATTCAAAGAGATTCTTCTAATTCAGCTGAATTTTATCATGATGGCATTCTGAAATCGGAACACAATAAGATAGATCGAAAGGCAAACTATAATATTGAAGTTGAATTTAATCCAGAATCTAAATCAATAGTAGCTAAAGAAGAAATAATCTGGGTTAACAAAACCAACTCTCCAACATCTGAGATACAATTCCATCTTTACGCAAACGCATATAAAAGTAATAATACACTTTTCGCTAAAGCATATTCACTTGGTCCTGATGTGCAAACTCAAATTGATATAAAAACATTTCGTGTAAATGGCGAATCATCACAATTGATTTACTTCCAACCTGAAATTGCAAATCCGCACGATAGCACGGTAGCAAAAGTATTATTGAACAAAATAATTGAGCCGGGTGACAGCGTAAGAATAAATTTTGAATACACTATGAAAATTCCGCGCTCGGTTAAACGAATGGGCTATGCTACAGGAAGAAATTTCTTTTTTGTTTCTCAATGGTTTCCTAAAGTTGGTGTCTTCGAAAACGAGAAGTGGGTCTGCAGTCAATATCATCCTTATGTAAATTTTTATTCTGACTTCGGCGATTACTCGGTAAAAATAAAAGTGCCCAAGGATTACACAGTTGCAGCCACCGGAGTGGAAAAGGGAAATACTTCTGATGAAAAAACTATTTCTTACCATTTTGTTCAATCCGGAGTTCATGATTTTGTTTGGCTTGCTACTGATGAGATTCTTCACCGTAATAATATTTATACCCGTAAAGACGGTTCAACAATAACAATTCAAGCTTATGTACAACCGGAGAGGGAAAGATATTTTGACCGGTATTTTACTGCTGTTAAAAATTGTTTAGAGTATTTTGAAAATAATATTGGAATCTATCCTTATCAAAATGTTTCTCTGATAGATGTTCCAAGAACTTCTGCTTCGGGAGGAATGGAATACCCGACACTTTTCACAGTTGGTGCAGAACTCTTTGCACCTAAAGATGCCGGACAGCCAGAATATTTAGTTACACATGAATTCTCACATCAATTTTTTTATGGTTTGATTGCCAACAATGAAGTTTATGAAGCATGGCTTGATGAAGGATTCACTTCATATATCTCGACGAAAATTATGTATCACTATCAACCGGAGATTTTGGAAACATTTAAATTTGCTACATACATCCCGGTATTCGGACTTAATTTTTTATCTTATAACGAAATTCCGCTAATCTATACGCTCGTAGACGTAAAAGTGCCGGAAGCTACCCGAAGCATAACCAACTACTACAAAAATTTAACCGTTGGTTCAATCGCTGATACATCATATAAGCTACCGACACGGCTTTCTTATGTAGTTAATTCTTATAATAAACCCGAATTAGTTCTTCATACTCTAGAGCGTTATGTCGGTTATGATAGAATGATGAAAATCTTAAAAGATTATTACAATGAATTTAAGTACCGCCATCCTCGTGGAACAGACTTCATTAATATTGTACAAAAAAATTCAAAAGAAGATATGAGTTGGTTCTTTGATGAATTATACCACGCTCCTAAAATTTTTGATTATAAAGTAACTTCCATTAAAAAATCATTTAGTAGTGAATATGAAATTCTGGTTGAAAGATTAGGCGACGGAATTTTTAAGAACGATGTTGCCCTCTACACAGATAAAGACACTCTTTATCAAAAATGGGATGGAATAGAACGATGGAAGATTTTGAAATTCAGAACCGCTAATGAAGTAGTTGCAGCAGAGATTGATCCATACAGAAAAAATTTACTTGATATTAACTTTGCAAATAATTCTTTAACTGTCTCTCATAGAGTCTGGGCGTCGCTTTCACTTTCAATTCGTTTTTTCTTTTGGGTACAGAATGCATTAATGGTACTTGGAAGTATCGGATGATAGAAAGTATTAAACACATATTAATTCACGGAGTGCGATCTGTATTTCACAATGTAAAATTTGTTGTCTTGATGTGGGCAATGAATGCTGCTTCGGCGTTGGTTCTGGCTGTACCGGTTTATAATATTTTATTAGATAATATCGGAACTTCATTAACAAGTGATCGCCTTGCTCATTCATTCGATTACTTCTGGTATCTTCAATTCAGAAATCTTTATTCCGTCCAGCTCGATCAACTACCGCTGAGTATTTATTTTGCTGTCGGTATTTATGCGCTGATCCAAACTTTTTTCTTAGGCGGATTGATTTCAGTCTTCCATGCACCTGAAAAGAACCACACAGTTGATTTTTTCTTCGGCGGAGTCCGATATTTTCTAAGATTTGTTAAAGTACTACTGATCTCACTTTTATTTTTTGCTGCGGCTTTTAAGATTAATGACTACATCGGAGAATTAATAACATGGCTTTTAAAAAATTCTGAAAATGTAACTGCGGATTTTTTTAGTAAATTCATTCGATATGTTTTAATGATTTTCTTTATCGGCATTGTAACTATAATTTCGGATTACTCAAAAATTTCTCTTGCAGTAAGAGATAAGACGCAAATACTTAGAGAGATTTATTATGCTGTTGTGTTCCTAAAAAATAATTTTAATAAAGTGTTTGTTACATTTTTAATTGTTGCAATTATTGGAGCGTTCGGAGCGGTTGTGTATAATGTAATAGGAAGATTTATTCCCCGTACTCCATTCTATTTTCTGATCCTCATCTTTATTCTTCAGCAAATGTTAATTATCTTTCGATTGTTAGTGAGAATGCTTTTCTATTCAACTCAAGTAAGTTTATTTAAGGATTTAAGCGCAGATACAATTAAAGTTGATCAATAAAATTTGAAAGGTAACATGTCTATTATACCAATTACAGTTTACGGCGATAAAATACTTAAGCAGAAGGCACAAAAAGTCAGTGCCGTTAATGATGAGATTATAGATAAGATCAGAAATATGTTCGATTCGATGCGCAATGCTCGTGGAATTGGCTTAGCTGCTAATCAGGTTGGTTATCGTGATTCTATCTTTATCTTAAACCTTAACGGTACTGAAGGATATGATAAATTCAAACCTCTTGTAATGATTAATCCGGAAATTATTTTACACTCCGATGAAAAAATTATTTTGGAAGAGGGCTGCCTTAGTCTGCCTAACTTAAAAGCAGAAGTAGAAAGATCGGAAGCAATTAAAGTTAGGTATATAGACTCCGATGAAAATGTAATTGAATTAGATGCCGATGATCTACTGGCAAGAGTTATTCTTCACGAGTATGATCATCTAATCGGCAAAATGATTCCTGATCGTGTGGCTGAAGATGTTAAGAAAAATCTGCAGAAAGATTTATCTAACATTATTAAAAGGGAAGTAAAGATTGATTATCCTATCACAGAAGGTTAATTCAGATCATAAAATTTCCCATCATACTTTTTTGATGAGTTGATAATGAAAATTGTTTTTATGGGCACACCGGAATTTGCAATTTCTTCTCTACAAAAAATTTTAGAAAGTAAACATCAAGTAATAGCTGTAGTAACTACACCTGATAAAGAACGCGGCAGGGGAGGACAAATAACTTATTCGCCGGTTAAAGAATATGCGTTGAAAAATAAATTAGAGGTTCACAATCCTGTTTCACTAAAGGATCCGGAATTTATTTCACGTCTGAGAGAATTAAAACCGGATTTATTTGTTGTTGTCGCTTTTCGGATTCTTCCCAAAGAAGTTTATTCGATTCCGTTAAAAGGTTCATTTAATTTACATGGCTCACTGCTTCCAAAATATCGCGGTGCTGCACCGATCCAATGGGCTTTGATTAACGGAGAGAAGGAAACAGGCGTTACAACTTTTTTTCTGGAAGATAAAGTTGATACTGGAAATATTATTTTACAAGAAAAACTACCGATAGATGATGAAGATGATTTTGGTTCACTCCATGATAAAATGATGATGTTGGGTTCCGAAGTTGTACTGAAAACAATTGAACTGATTGATACTGAAAAAATAATCTTAACAAAACAGAATGATCAATTAGCTTCACCCGCACCTAAGATCACAAAAGAAATTTGTGAGATCAATTGGAATAAAAGCGCGCTCGAAATTCACAATCTTGTGCGTGGACTATCACCTTATCCGGGCGCATTTTTCATCCACAATGGTAAAAACTATAAAGTATTTAAAACAAGAATGGTTGAAGGTAATCAGTGGTCAATGGTCAGTAGTCAGTTGAATATTAAATCTAAAACAACTAACAACTCACAACCTTCAACAAACAAAATATATCAGACCAAAAAAGAAATTTATATTCAAACGAAAAACGGTGTACTTCAAATACTCGAAATTCAGCCTGAAGATAGAAATCGAATGACGACAGAAGAATTTTTAAGAGGGTACTCTTTTATCAATTAACAGAATAATAATGAAAAATAATCGTTATGAAAGTGTATTGGACGCAATTGGAAATACACCACTAATTAAACTAAGTCATATTGCGACAGGATTGAAAGCTAACATTTATGCAAAGCTTGAATTCTTAAACCCAGGCGGAAGCACAAAAGATAGAATTGCTCTTTACATGGTAGAGAAAGCAGAACGGGAAGGCAAAATAAAACCCGGTGATACAATTCTCGAAAATTCTTCAGGTAATACTGCTATGGGTCTGGCTATTGTATGTCGTCATAAAGGTTATAAATTAAAAATCGTTATACGTGATACCACAAGTAAAGAAAAAATTAAAATGCTCGAAGTGCTTGGAGTTGATGTAATAAAAGTGCGTTCCGAATTTCCGCCCGAGCATCCTGATTCTTACAACAACGCAGCACAAAAACTTTCTTCACAGCATCCAGATTGGTACTATATTGATCAACATAATAATCTTGATAATAATGAAGCTCACTATATGACAACCGGACCGGAAATATGGGATCAAACCGAAGGAAAGGTTGATTATTTTGTTGTGGGAGTCGGAACCGGCGGAACACTATTTGGCGCCGGAAAATATTTAAGAGAAAAAAATCCTAACGTTAAACTTATTGGTGTTGATCCGATGGGGTCAATTTATTACGATTGGTTCAAGCATAAAAAACTGATTACTCCTTACAGATATCTAATCGAAGGAATAGGAGACGAGTTCCTAATTAAAACTGCTACACTAGACAAGATGAACGACATGATTCAGGTGGAGAACAAAGCTGCATTTGATTGGACTAAAAAAATTGCTTTTGAAGAAGGACTTCTTGTGGGAGGATCGAGCGGTGCAAACATGTATGCCGCTTATAAAGTTGCTAAAGAAGTTGATAAAGCAGTAAATGTAGTTACTGTTTTTTGCGATAGCGGTTATAAATATTTCTCAACTATTTATAATGATGAATGGCTTGAGAAAAATAATTTAGTTTGATTTTATTTTTAACTAAATATTACAAGAGTGTTAAAATGAAAATATCTAAATATTTATTTGCGTCTTTATACTTTTTTCTATCAACAATAATCTTTGCTCAGACTTCAAATCCATTTCCGGCTGAAAAAAATCCTTGGCAGCAGATTCGTAAAGAACGGATTCAAAAATTATTACCCGAAGCAATGAATAATGCCGGAGTTGATTCTTGGATTGTTGTTTGTCGTGAAAATAATAATGATCCGCTGGCTTTGCATGTTGGTGGAGAAAATGCCGGTGGGGCCGCAGCATTTCTATTCTTTCTTAACGCAGATAAAGTTAAATCCATAGCAATTTCACCGGAAGGAGAAGCAATAGCATTAAAAGATATGAACCTTCACGATGAGGTGATAGTTATCGAACGAGGTTCTAACATTTGGAAAGCAATAAAAGATGAAATTCAAAAAGCTGATCCAAAAAAAATAGCAATCAATTCATCCGGCTTTAATATTGCTGATGGTCTATCATTCACTCAGCGTAAAGCGTTTGAAGAAGAAATTGGTGAAAATTTTACTTCTCGTTTTATGCCATCAACAGATTTAGTCATGGAATGGTTATCTGTAAAACTTCCACAAGAAATTGAAATAATGAAAAAAGCTGCCGAGATAACATCACAACTTCAGTATGAAGCATATAAAACAGTAATTCCGGGTAAGACCAAAGATTCTGATGTTGCAAAGTTCTTGAAGAAAAGAATGAAAGAACTTGGTGTTACAGACGGCTGGCAGCCTGATCAGAATCCAAATGTAAATTCTGGTATTGACCGAGGACATTCAAACGCAACTGAAAAAGTAATTCAATCTGGAGATGTAATTCAGTGTGATTTTGGAATTAAAGTATTTGATGTTTGGTGTACTGACGTTCAGAGGTTTGCATATGTCTTAAAACCCGATGAAAAAGATGCACCCGCAGAAATAAAAAAGTATTTTGAAAATTCAATACTTGGGCATAGAAAAGTTCTTGCTGCTATGAAACCGGGTGCAACCGGTTGGTATGCAGATAAGGTTCAAAGAGATTGGATGAAAGAAACCGGTTCGTTACCGGTAATGTGGAGTACTGGTCATCCCGTTGGTTATTGGGCTCATGATGCCGGACCATCTTTAGGCGGTGCTGCACGTAGCGATAAACCGGTTGGAAGCGGTGCACGTATTCTCAGAGTAGGTCAAACTTTTGCGTATGATGGATTCTTTTCGTGGAAACTTGCAGATGGCAACACTAAAACTATATCTGTTGAAGAGATGGCGGTTATTACAAAAGATGGTGCAGAATATATGCAGAAACCACAGAGCGAATTAATTTTAATTCACTCAAAATGATAGTGAAGTAGTAAGTTGTAAGCAATTTTACTTTAGAATAGAAACACGAAAGAATTATTTAATGAAATATAAAAATTCAATTCTTGATTTGATCGGAAACACTCCGCTGATCAAACTTTCCAAAATTAATAAAGGTCTTAAACCGCAGATCTTTGCTAAACTCGAATCTGCTAATCCCGGCGGAAGTGTAAAAGACCGCATTGGTTACAGCATGATTGTTGATGCCGAGAAGAAAGGAATTCTAAAACCGGGCGGTTGTATCGTTGAAGCTACAAGCGGAAATACCGGGATTGGTCTTGCATTAACGGCAGTGGTTAAAGATTATAAATGTATCTTCGTTTGTACTGAAAAAGTTAGCTCTGAAAAAATTAATTATCTAAAAGCACTTGGTTCCGAAGTAATAGTTGTTCCAAATACTTACGAACCGGATCATCCCGATTATTATGTTAATATTGCAAAACGAATCTCGAAAGAGACAGGTGCCTTTTTTGCTTATCAGTATTCCAATCCATCCAATCCTGAGACGCACTATCAAACAACAGGTCCTGAGATTTGGGATCAAACTGAAGGGAAGATCACACATTTTATTTCCAGTATCGGTACAGGCGGGACAATAAGCGGAGCGGGAAAATTTCTAAAAGAAAAAAATCCGAATATAAAAGTTATTGGAGCCGATCCGCTTGGTTCAATATTCAAACATTACAAAGAAACTGGCGAGATCATCAGAGGAACTCCTTATCTCGTTGAAGGTATTGGGCAAGATTGTCTTCCGGAAAATGTTCACTTCCAGTACATTGATAAAATTATAAACATTAGTGATAAAGAATCATTTGCTGCAGCAAGGAGACTTACAAAAGAAGAAGGAATCTTTTGCGGAGGAAGTACCGGAACTATTGTTCATGTCGCTTTGGAAACTGCAAAAGATTTATCTGAAAATGATGTCATCGTTTTTATAGTATGCGATACCGGTGAACGTTATTTATCCAAAGGACACAATGTTGAATGGCTGAAAGATAACCGCATGCTCGATACTGAAATTAAAACACTGCGTGATATTTCTTATGCCAAAAAGAAAAAAGGGAACGAAGAAATTGTTTATGTGCACGATACAATTCTTGTCCGCGATGCAATTAAGATCATGAATGAAAAGGGATTTTCTTACATACCTGTTCTTAATGAATTATTACGTCCGGTCGGAAGTCTCCGTGAGAGCAGACTTATTTCGAGAATATTAGATGACAAAAATGTTATGGATAAAAAAATTAAAGATGTTATGGAAGAAAGTTTTCTTGTTATAGATGCGAAGTCAAGTATAAATGAAGTACGGCGTGCATTAAAAGATGCGCATGCAATTTTAGTATCTGATTTTGGAAGGATCACAGATATTATTACACGTTATGATTTAATAGATTTTGAATGATAAATTGTGAAAGGTGAAACTAAGAACAAAAAACAAAAATCCGAAATTCAAAATTCAAAACAGTTTTGGATTTTGTGCTTTGAATTTATATTTAATAGAGACCTCTGAAAAATTCGGAAATGTCATTTCGAAGGAGCGGAGTGACTGAGAAATCTTGTCAGAAACAAAGATTTCTCCCTTCGGTCGAAATGACAAACGGTATTTTTCAGATGTTACTAATAATTAATTTTCATAATAATCAGTAAGGCTAAAAATGGGATTTTCAACAGATGCAATTCATGCGGGACAAATTCCCGATCCGACAACCGGTGCAATTACAACACCGATTTATCAAACATCTACTTATGCTCAAGAAGCTATCGGAGTTAATAAAGGTTACGAGTATGGACGCACGCATAATCTCACACGGCAAGCTCTAGAAAAAAATATTGCAACTCTTGAAAAAGGGAAATACGGAATTGCATTTGCATCCGGACTTTCATCCGTTCAGGCTATTCTTGGATTAGTTAAATCGGGTGATCACTTAGTCGTATCAGATAATGTTTACGGAGGCACTTACCGTTTAATGGAATTGATATTCAAGAATTATGGATTAGATTTTTCATGGGTTGATACAAGCGACATAAAAAATATTGAGAACGCAATAAAAAAGAATACAAAAATAGTTTATATAGAAACGCCGACTAATCCGATTCTCAACATAACCGACATTCAAGCGACAGCAAAAATTTGCAAAGCACAAAATCTTATTTGCGTTGTTGATAACACATTCATGACTCCATATTTTCAAAAACCGTTGGAACTTGGCGCTGATGTTGTTCTGCACAGTACAACAAAATATTTGAATGGGCATTGCGATGTTGTTGGCGGAATACTTATCACAAATGATGAAAAGATTCATGAGAGACTGCGGTATTTACAGAATGCAATCGGTGCAGTCCCTTCTCCATTTGACTGCTGGCTTACACTCCGCGCGACTAAAACTCTTGCTGTTAGAATGAAACAGCATAACGAAAACGCAATTAAGATTGCTGATTTTCTTTCCACAAAATCTTATGCCAAGAAAGTAATTTATCCCGGACTTAAATCTCATCCTCAACATGAACTTGCGAAAAAACAGATGAGCGGATTTGGTGGAATGATCTCGGTGGATTTTGGTGATTTGGAAACGGCAAAAAAAATAATCAGCAAGCTGAAAGTTTTTACATTTGCAGAAAGTCTCGGCGGAGTTGAAAGTTTACTTTGTCATCCCGCATCCATGACGCATGCTTCCGTTCCCAAAGAAGAACGTGATAAGTTAGGCATTACAGACGGTCTGCTTCGTTTTTCTGTAGGTATTGAAGATGTTGAAGATCTGATCGCGGATATTGAGCACGCGCTAAAATAATTTTACCCAACTAAAAAAAATATTAATCTCTGTAACGATAATTCCTGTGTCAAACCGTGTTTGGTAATCTCTGTTTAATTGATTGTGGATTTCTTCGTGAGTGGAACACAGCATAGATAATTATTTCTTTTTCAGAATAATCGTAAACTATTATAAAAGGAAATCTTTTTACAATTGCTCTTCGTAGGTGTTTATAAATTTGAGGATAAAGTTCAGGTTTGCGTTTTATTCTTGAGATACATTCATCAATACATCTAACAAATTCTGCTTCGAGTCCTTTTTGTTGTGAAAGATACCAAAGTGCTGACTAGCGGAATTCTAATTCGGCATCGGGTAAAAACCGAACTGTTCGCATTTTACTTGCCTAAAAACTCTGATCTAATTTCTTCCCAGTTCCTTCCAGCATTTGGATTTTGATTAAATGACTCAAGTCTTCTCTCCAATTCTTCTTTTTGGGATGATGATAGTACGAATGATTTATTCTCTTCCGCAACACTATCCCAAATTTCTTCTGCCAGTAGAATTCGTTCTGATACACTAAGATTTTTTATTTGACTTCTTAAATTAGTATCCATCTATTACTCTTTAGATTGTTAAACCTTTAAGCAAATATAAAAAATGGTGGCTCGGTTATCAAATTTTCAAATTCACATGAACGATTTTATTACAAGGAGGTCACGGACCATTCCGTGGCTTTTTTACTTCGTCACGGTAGAACCGTGACGTCCGCTCAATATTATACTTCTTATTACTTACTTCTTCATTCTTAATTCTTTTACCCATTTTATTCCCATCTGTTATTTCCGTAATTTTGATTTAGAATATGGAGGCACTATGTCTAACGAAATAAAAACTAAGAAAAAAAATCAAGTTGATGATTCTAAATACTCGATGGATACGCATCTTATCTATGGTAAGAATGTAAGCGATAGCTGGGACTACTCACATCATGTAACAGCGCCAATCTCATCTTCAACAACATTCCGTTTAGATTCTGTTGAACGCGGTGCGCAAGGATTTATTCAATTCGCAAATACTGAACAGCTCGGCGATAAAGCACCAATCTATATTTACGATCGCCTTGGCGAACCGAACAAAGATATGCTCGAAGAAAATTTGGCTTATGTTGAAAAGGGAGAAACTGCTGTTAGTTTTGCGACGGGTATGTGTGCAATTTCAGCAATCCTTGGTATTCTAACAAACAGCGGAGATGAAATTATTACTCATACAACTTTGTACGGATGCACGATTTCTCTTTTCAATAATTGGTATCCTAAGTACAAAATTAAAGTATCGCCGATTGATCTAACTCAGCCTAAAAATATTCTCAATGTTGTAACTGAAAAAACAAAAGTAATTTATTTTGAAACTCCAGCGAATCCTAACATTGAAATAGTTGATGTTCGTGCTATTGCAGATGTTGTTCAAGATATCAACAAAACGCGCAATGAAGAAGATCAGATCAAGATTGTTGTTGATAACACATTTGCAACACCTTTCTGCCAGCGTCCTATAGAACTTGGTGCCGACTTTGTAATACACTCACTTACAAAAGGAATCGGTGGTTTCGGAACAGATATGGGTGGAGTTGTGATCGGTAAGAAAAAATATCGCGATCTGATTCTGCTTTACAGAAAAGATTTTGGTGCAGTGCTTAATACAAAAAGTGCATGGGCTATTTTGACTTATGGCTTACCGACTCTTGCAATTCGTCAGCGTCATCAAATTAAATCTGCGACACGTATTGCTGAGTTTCTTAATTCACACCCAAAAATTGAGTTTGTAAATTATCCCGGTTTACCAAGTTTTAAGTATTATGAAATTGCAAAGAAGCAGATGATTGATTTTAACGGCAACTTTGCGCCCGGTAGTATGATTTATTTTGTTTTAAAAGGAAACTCTCCTGCCGAGAGTAAAGAGAACGGAAGAAAATTTATGGATTACGTTGCAGATAATGCATACACTATGACTCTTGCAGTTTCACTAGGACATACACGCACTTTGATCGAGCATCCGGCTTCGATGACGCACTCTGTAGTTCCACCGGAAAAATTATCTGAACGCGGAATTGATCCTGGCGGAGTTCGCTTGGCAATTGGACTTGAAAATGCAGATGATATTTTACTTGATCTGGATGAATCACTAAAAGTAATTTAACTTTTTGAACCCACCCTTTCTCCCTCCCTTTGTAAAAGGGAGGGACGGGGAGGGTTAGACTACACTTTATGCAAATCATAAAAAGCTTACTCTTTCAAAAATTTCCTGAAATTATTTTTGGCTTAAGTACTAAGATCGGATTGAATCGCACTGAGCCATTTTTTTTCAACATGTCTCTAACTGTTGGCGATGACCCGGAAATTGTTAGTGTAAACCGTGAAGCTTTCTATAATGAGTTGGGATTAACTACTGAACAAATAGCAATTCAGAAACAAATTCATTCCGATATTGTTACGATAGTTGATGAGCCGGGACTTATAGGCGAGAGCGACGCAATGATCACTACCCAAAAGGGAATAGGTCTTGTAATATCAACTGCAGATTGCACACCAATTTTTATTTATGATAGAAAGAATGAGATCATAGCGGCAGTGCATTCAGGTTGGCGTGGATCTGAAAAACAAATATTACGGAAAACAATTTTAATTCTATTAGAACAATTCAATTGTTCACCAAACGATCTGCTTGTTTATATAGGTCCGTCTATTTGTCAAAAGAATTACGAAGTTAGTAATGAAGTCGCAAAACATTTTCATCGTATCTATCTAAAAAGGATTGATAATAAACTCTATCTTGATATCCTCGGAATAAATAAAGATGAGCTTCTAAATCTCGGGATTCAAGAATCTAATATTGAAATTTCATCTTTGTGCAGTTACGAAGAAAAATATCTACAATCATATAGAAGGGACGGAAAGAATTCCGGGCGCGCTCTTGGTGTAATTGCGATGAAAGGAAAATAAGTGTTAACAGAAAAATATAAAATAGCTGCGGGTTATGTTTTAATATGTTTGATCTGGGGTTCTACTTGGCTTGCTATTCGTCTTGGACTTGGATCGCTAACACCATTAATATCCGCCGGGCTTCGTTTTTTCTTGGCTTCAATTTTTGTTTTTTTATTTATGAAAATGAAAAAGATAGAACTTCAAACTGATTCTCTTTCAATAAAACTTTATTTAATTCTTTGTTTCTTTTCATTTGTAATCCCATTTGGATTGGTCTATTGGGCAGAACAATATATTCCATCAGGTCTTGCTTCAATTGTATTTGCAGTAATGCCGTTCTTTGTAATACTTTATTCGATGATCGCATTCAAAAAAGAGAGTGTAACATTTAATCAAATCTTTGGTTCAATTTTAGGTTTTAGCGGGATTGTAATAATCTTTTCAGAAAATTTATCGCTTGATCTATCAAAACAGCTTTTGGGAATAGTTGCTGTATTAATAAGTTCTTCTATGCAAGGTGGAATAGGGGTAACCATAAAAAAATACGGGCAGCATCTCAATCCGCTTTCAATGAATTTTATACCACTTTATTTTGCTGGAATAATTTTAATAACAGTTTCAATTCTGTTTGAAAATTCTTCCGGCTGGATATTCGATTTTAACGCATTCGCATCAATAATATTTTTAGCTTTTTTCGGAACACTTGTTTCCTTCACTACATACTACTGGTTATTGAAAAGGATGAACGTTGTAATCCTTTCACTTTCAGCTTTTATTACTCCGATTATAGCGGTTATTCTTGGCTGGCTGATTATGAACGAAAATTTTTCTTTTCAAACTCTTGCCGGAAGCACATTAGTGCTAATCGGAATTTTATTTGCTAACTTTAGAGGGTTAATGAACTACTATCAAACTAAAAAGAAATTTAATTAATGATTAACGTAATTAGAATAAAGAACGCTTCATTCTATGCATATCACGGCGCTCATCAAGAAGAACAAAACATGGGCGGAAAATTTGAAGCTGATGTTGATATCTACACTGATTTTTCTACCGCTGCTCAAAAAGATGATCTTAAACTAACCATAAATTATACTGAAGTATATAAGTTTATAAATCAACTTGTTCATGAAAAGAAATATTATCTGATTGAAACTCTTGCTACTGTTATTGCCGATTCGCTTTTAAAAAAATATTCCGTTATTAAAAAAATTGCTGTACGGGTACGTAAACATAGTGTTCCAGTCGGCGGTGTACTTGATTGTGTAGAAGCTGAAGTGATCAAAGAAAATGGGAAGTAATGTTTATCTTGGCCTCGGTTCTAATAAAGGAGACAGATTTAATTATTTAGTAAGTGCAGTAAAATTAATTGGCCAAGATAAGAATTGCAGATTAGTAAAATCCTCTTCCGTATATGAGACGAAACCTTATGGGAATTTAGATCAGGACAATTTCTATAATGCTGTTATATTAATTGATACTAAATACGATTTAGAAACGCTTTATTATTTTCTAAAAGAAATTGAAAAGGAAGTAGGAAGGGAAAAATCAGAAATACGCTGGAATCCTAGAGAAATTGATGTTGATATTCTTTTCTATAATAACTTAATTTATAAGAGTGAAATATTAAAGGTTCCGCATAAAGATATTATGAATAGAGATTTTGTACTTATTCCTTTTATAGAATTAGCAGCGGATTATATTCATCCTATTTTGAAGATAAAAATAAGCGATACAGATATTTCTTTAATAGACAAACATATAATTCGAAAACTTAATGATAGATTAATATAATTTGTCAGAGATCAGATACATAGCGATTGAAGGTGTAATTGGTGCAGGTAAAACTACACTTGCTCATAAATTGTGTGATAAGCTTGGCGCAAATTTAATTTTAGAACAATTCGAAGAGAATCCCTTCCTTGAAAAATTTTATGATGACAGAAAACGTTTTGCATTCCAAACGCAAATGTTCTTTCTGATCAACCGCTACAAACAACAGCAGCAGTTAAATCAGCAAGATCTTTTTTCCAAGTACATTGTCTCTGATTACATATTTGAAAAAGATAAAATATTTGCTTACCTAAATCTTTCCGGTGAAGAGATAAAATTATACGAAAGTATTTTCCCTCTATTGGAAAGAGATATTCCTCAACCTGATCTGGTAATATTTTTGCAATCAAGCATAGACAGATTAACAACAAATGTAAAAACACGCGGAAGGCAAATAGAACGGAATCTTACACGGGCATATTTAAGCGAACTTTCAGAAGCTTACAATAACTTCTTCTTTAAGTATAATAATACTCCGCTATTAATTGTTAATACTTCCGATATAGATTTTGTAAACAAAGAAGAAGATTTTAATGAACTATACGAACAAATTTTTAGAGACGATAGGGGCTTCATTGAGTATTTCAATCCCGAAGCCAAAGGTTAGATAATGAGTTTATTAAGATTTATTCTTTATTCACTGATATTCTATTTAGTGCTTCGAACTATTAAAAATGTTATGAACTTTTTATCTCCGAATAAGAATAATCCTTCCAAGAAAAATGTAAATACAACTCCTTCAAAATATAAAATTGATAAAGAAGATGTAATCGAAGCGCATTTTGAAGAATTAAATTCTACAAAAACGGAAAAACCAAAAGAAAAGTCTTAATGTCCCTCAAAGATAATTTTAGAAAAGTTGTAATTAATCTCTTAAAAAAATATTTAGCCATTCCGGAATCTTCTGATAAATCGCTCGGGACACCTAAAAATATTTTAGTGATCCGTCAGCATAACCAGTTTGGTGATATGTTAGTCAGTGTTTCATTATTCCGCGCAATAAAAGAAACATACCCGGAATGTCATCTAACACTTTTAGCAAGTCGCGAAAATTATGTGGGAATCGTAAAAAATAAATTTATCGATAGGTTGTTTGTTTTCGATTCCAAAAAGATTTTTAAGCTCTCCTACATAAAAGAATTAAAAAAGACTTTGAAAGATGGCTACGATGTAGTTATTGTCCCCGCAACAATATCAATTTCGTTTACTAGCTGTTTACTCGCGGCTTTAAGTGATGCTAAAGAAAAAATTGGACCGCTTTCACTAAATGGTAAAAAAAATGAATATGCTTACATGTTTAATCACAGGATTGAATTAGATTGGCGTGCTACTCCTGACGCGCACTACGCAGATTGCATCCTCGAAATTGTGCGACCATTCAAAATCAACACAAAGAATTTAGGTATATCAATTTCTTTCGATGATGAAGATGCTAAAGCCGCTGATGAATTTATCGAATCACTGAACAAATCAAAAAAATCTTTGTTGATTGGGATGCATATCGGCGCAGGTAAACCACAGAATAGATGGCCGCTAAATAAATATATTAATCTGATCGAAAGAATAAATGGAAAATATGATTCGCGGATTTATGTTACAGGAAGTTTCCGTGATCAGGAAGAAATTGATTATTTAAATGCTCATTCCAATATTCATATTACTGGATTTCTAAATAGAACTATTCCACAATTTGCGGCATTAATTTCTAAGACGGATATTTTTATCACAAATGATACGGGAATAATGCATGTAGCCGGTGCAACTGCAACTCCGCAAATTTCAATTTTTGGTCCGACAAATCCATTTAACTGGGCGCCTTTCGGCCCAACGAAATATTTTTTGCGTAAATCTGAACTCATATCCGATGTATCTGTTGATGCTGTCTTTGATCTATTCAATTACTTATTAGAAAAACAGAAAAATGAAAAACATTAATCAAAATTTAGCTGCTATTGATGTAGGCACAAACTCTTTCCATCTAATTGTTGTGAAAACAAAAGAGACAGGCGGTTTTGAAATTATAGATAGAGAAAGAGAAGTAATACGTCTTGGTGAAGGCAGCAGCGGAAATATAAAATATATCAAACCGGAAGTATTTGGAAGAGCAATTGCAACACTAAAAAGATTTAAAGGTATTGCCGATTCTCATAATGCTGTCGTAAGAGCAGTTGCTACCAGCGCAGTTCGTGAATCATACAATAAGAACGAATTCATTCAAACGGTTTTGGAAGAAACCGGAATCGAAATAGAAGTTATCAGCGGTTACGAAGAAGCACGACTTATTTATTTGGGTACGATGAAAGCTGTTCCAATCTATAATAAGAAAGCGTTGGTGATTGATATCGGCGGAGGAAGTACAGAGTTATTAATTGGCTATAAAGGGGAAAAGAAATTTTCAATTAGTTTGAAGATCGGTGCGGTCCGATTAACTGAAAAGTTTTTCCCGGATTATATAGTAACAGATTCAAGGATTAAAGAATGTAAAAAATGGATTGAAGTTGAATTAGTTCAAGCCGTATCGGTGATCAGTAAATTAGGATTCAGCATTTGTGTCGGTTCATCTGGAACAATAATGTCAACCGGTCTAATTATTCAAGCCATGCGCAAAGGGAATTCTACTCCCGGAACAATTCTTAATAATTTTGAATTTACCGGAAAAGAATTAGAAAAAGTTAAAGAAGAAATTCTTAGCAGAAAAACTGTTGAGAAGAGAAAAAAGATTCCCGGACTTGATGAAAAAAGGGCAGACATAGCCCCGGCAGGAATAATTATTCTTTCAACAATTTTTCAATTATTAAATCTAAACACTCTGATAATATCAGGGTATGCGCTACGGGAAGGAATAATTTTAGATTCATTGCAAAAACTTCATGCAGATTCTTCAATGCCTAATTTATCCGATATCAGAAATGAAAGCGTGAGAAATCTTGCCAAATCATGCAAATATGATCATCAGCATTGCAAACATATTGCCAAACTTTCGGTTGATTTCTTTAATCAATTAAAGAATTTGCACAAGCTTGATGATGAATGTAAAGAATATCTATATGCGGCGGCTATGCTTCATGATATTGGTTATCATATTTCGCATACGAACCATCATCAACATAGTTTCTATATAATAAAGAATAGCGAGCTGCTTGGTTTTAATGAAAATGAAATTAATATAATTGCTCATACTGCGCGTTACCATAGAAAAAGTCATCCAAAATCCCGTCACGAAGATTTTATTTTGTTATCTCCGGCAACACAAGAAATTGTTAAAAAACTTTCTGCAATTTTGCGTGTAGTTGATTCATTAGACAGAACGCATAAGAGAATAGTGCAGAGTGTCGAATGTAGAGTGAAGAATAATAAAGTTGAGTTAAATCTGAAGATTAGTAAAAATGGAAACCCTGAGATTGAGCTTTGGAATCTTGAAAGACGTAAAGGTTTGTTTGAAGAAGTATTCAAAAAGAAAATAAAAGTTACTTGTATATAGTTACAGATTTTACAAACCCAATTTAAGTTTTTCTCCCTTTTGCATTATTAACAACCTCTTAGTTATATTTGAAACCGATTTTCAAATAAAAATTACATAAATGAGACCATCAGTTTATATTAAAGATCTAAAAGATCATGTTGGTAAAGAAGTTACCTTAAAAGGGTGGCTTTATAACAAGAGATCAAGCGGTAAGATCAAATTTTTAATTATGCGGGACGGCAGCGGGTATGTTCAGTGTGTTGTTTTCAAAGGAAATGTTACGGATGAAATTTTTGAAAATGCCGATAAACTTACGCAGGAATCATCATTCGAAGTAACCGGAAAAATTAAAACTGAACCGCGGTCTGTGGGCGGTTACGAGCTTGATGCCACCGATGTTAAAATAATTTCCGTTGCAAGCGAATACCCGATCACACCAAAGGAACATGGAATAGAATTCTTAATTGATAACCGTCATCTTTGGGTTCGTTCTAAAAAACAAGTTGCAATATTAAAAATCCGGGCGCGCGTTGTAAAAGCTATCCGCGATTTCTTCGATTCACGTGGATTTGTTTTATTCGATCCGCCGATTATCACGCCAAATGCATGCGAAGGAACTTCTACACTTTTTGAAATGGAATATTTTGATCTCGGCAAAGCTTATCTAACACAATCTGGACAGCTTTACGAAGAGAGTGGTGCAATGGCACTTGGAAAAGTTTATTCTTTCGGTCCCACATTCCGTGCAGAAAAATCTAAGACACGCAGACACTTAACCGAATTCTGGATGGTTGAACCGGAAATGGCTTTTTATGATCTTGATGACGATATGGATCTTGCCGAAGAATTTTTAGAGTACATTGTTCAGACAGTCCTTTCAGAAATGAAAGAAGAATTAAAAGAACTTGAACGCGATACAACAAAACTTGAAAATATTAAACGGCCTTTCCCGAGAATCTCTTACACAGAAGCAGTCGAGATTTTGAAAAAGAAAGGTGTTGATTTCCAATGGGGAAATGATTTTGGTGGTGCAGATGAAACTTTGATCGGAGAAGAATTCGATCGCCCGGTAATGATCCATCGTTATCCATCCGAGATAAAAGCATTTTATATGAAACGCGACCCGGAAAATCCCAAAGTTGCTCTTGCAGTAGATGTAATTGCACCGGAAGGATACGGAGAAATTATTGGCGGAAGTCAGCGTGAAGATAATTTAGATTTCCTTCTTGAAAGAATTAAAGAACACAACTTGCCGCAGACTTTTTTTGAATGGTATTTGGATTTAAGACGGTTCGGCTCAGTTCCTCACGCCGGATTTGGTCTCGGACTTGAAAGAACAGTAAGCTGGATTTGCGGATTAGAACATTTACGCGAAGCAATTCCATTTCCAAGAATGATTTATAGGAATACACCATAAGCATGAACATTCAGTTAATTCTATTTATTGTTCTCGCATCAGTTGCTGCAACCTCATCGGTTGTTATGGTCACTCGTAAAAATCCTGTAATCTGTGCTGTATTTTTAGTTCTTAATTTTTTTGCACTCGCCGGTTTGTACTTATTGCTCAATGCTCAGTTTATTGCTGTTGTTCAAGTTATTGTTTACGCTGGTGCAATAATGGTTCTATTTCTTTTTGTTCTGATGTTATTAAACACTGAAACAGAACACAAATTATTTGCAGATAAACGTGCTATTAAATTTTTTGCGATTCTAATTAGTGCGTTCGTATTTGTTCAAGTTGCATATTTAATTTTTCACGGAAGTCCTTTCCGTGCATTAACACCCGATGAAGCAGCCAGTGTGAAAGCAGGAACAATTCAAGCAATCGGTCAACAGCTTTATACAAATTATATAATTCCTTTTGAGGTTGCGGGATTTCTACTTCTTGCGGCTACAATTGGAGCTTTGGTTTTAGCAAAAAAGAAATTTGAATAATAATTGTCATTCTGATGAATCTCTTCAATAGTTGTTTAGAGATTCTTCTCCCGACAAGTCGGGATCAGAATGACAAAACGAGAAAAAGAAAATGTCATCAATACCAATTGAATGTTATCTGATCCTCAGTGCCTTCATGTTTTGTGTTGGCGTTGCGGGAGTGCTTATCAGAAGAAACGCTATCATTGTATTCATGTGCATTGAACTTATGCTGAACTCTGCAAATCTTACTCTTGTAACTTTTTCATCTTACCTTGGAAATTCCATCGGACAAGTATTTGTGTTTTTTGTAATGACGGTTGCAGCCGCTGAAGCCGCAGTTGGATTGGCAATCATCATTGCAATTTTTAGAAATAAAAAGACAGTTAACATTGACGAGATAAACATTTTTAAATGGTAATGATAAATCTTATATACCTTACTACGCTTTTACCGTTGCTTGGTTTTCTTATTAACGGATTGTTCGGAAGAAAGATCAAAAACGAAAAAGTAATTGGTCTAATCGGCAGTGCGACTGTAGGACTTTCTTTTCTAGTTGTTCTCGGTGCTTTTATCCAAACAGTTGGACTTCCAATTGAAAACAGATCTAATACTGTTGAATTATTTTCTTGGCTAAATGTCGGTGGTCTTCAAATAAAATTTGCATACCTGGTTGATCAACTTTCTCTAACTATGTCTCTCATCGTAACGGGTGTCGGATTTTTAATCCATGTTTACTCAATCGGTTATATGCACGGGGATAAAGGTTTCTGGAGATTCTTTGCTTATCTAAATCTTTTCATCTTTGCAATGATGAATTTAGTCTTGGGCGATAACTTCGTTGTTCTTTTTCTTGGATGGGAAGGAGTTGGTCTCTGTTCTTATTTATTGATTGGTTTCTGGTATGATAGAAAATTTGAAAAGGGAACAACATCACAAGCAGCTAAGAAAGCTTTTGTTGTAAACAGAATAGGCGACTTCGGATTTTTACTTGGAATGTTTTTGATCTACATGACTTTTGATTCGCTCAATTTCAAAGAAGTTTTTGCAAGAGCCGCATCTTTCCCAATTGCAGAATCAACATTCGCTTTGATAGCTCTCTTCTTATTTATCGGAGCTACAGGAAAGTCGGCACAAATTCCATTATTCGTTTGGCTGCCGGATGCAATGGCCGGTCCGACTCCGGTTTCAGCGCTTATACATGCTGCTACAATGGTTACAGCGGGTGTATATATGGTTTCGCGTGCATCTATAATTTTTGCTTCAGCTCCTGCTATTATGACAGTCGTTGCAGTTATCGGATTACTTACTGCAATCATGGCTGCGACAATTGGTTTAGTTCAAAACGATATCAAAAAAGTTTTAGCTTACTCAACAGTCAGTCAATTAGGATACATGTTTCTTGCTGCCGGTGTTGGTGCATTCAGTGCATCAATTTTTCACGTGATGACTCACGCATTCTTCAAAGCACTTTTATTTCTTGGTGCCGGTTCTGTGATTCATGGAATGCATGATGAGCAGAACATTCAAAAGTATGGCGGCTTAAAAAAATATATGCCGAAAACTTATCTAACATTTTTTATTGCAACACTTGCAATCTCCGGAGTTCCCGGTTTATCAGGTTTCTTCAGTAAAGATGAAATCTTGTGGAGCGCTTATGCAAACGGCGGATTTGTATTTTGGCTGATTGGTGCTATTACTGCAATGTTAACTGCGTTTTATATGTTTAGATTAGTTTCACTTACATTCTACGGTAAAGAAAGATTCGATCATCATCATGTCCATCCGCATGAATCACCGGCGTTGATGACTGTACCTTTAATTATCCTTGCATTTTTATCTGTAGTTGGCGGGTATGTCGGAATTCCAAAAGTTTTTTCGGGCCAGCATGGAAATTTATTTGAAGGATGGCTTGAACCTATTTATGCACCGGCTATGGCAAAGCTTGCAACATTCGGCTCTCATACCCATTTAGAAGAAATTTTGTTAATGACAGTTTCTGTTACAGCCGCATTAAGTGCGATTTACTTTGCACTGCATGTTTATAGAAAGAATCCGCAGATCGCAGAAAATGTTTCTAAGAAGTTCAAAGGATTATACAACTTATTTCTAAATAAATATTTTGTTGATGAAGCATACGAAGCGGCAGTGGTTCAACCGATACAAAAGGGAAGTGAGAAATTTTTGTGGAAGACCTTTGACGTGAAGTTTATTGATGGAATGGTAAATGGTGTTGCTTCGCTGGTAGAAAAAGGTTCCGGTTTAATTAGAAAAATTCAAACCGGAGTTGCGCAATCATATGCTGTTGTTATGATGGCAGGAATTGCATTAGTGCTTTTGTGGTTAATACTGAGTCTATAATCTTTGCGCTCTTTGCGAAAAAACTTTGCGACCTTTGCGTTAAAGCTTTTAATCGCAAAGAACGCTAAGAAGACGCGAAGAAAAATATAAATCTTATGAAACAAAACTTACTCTTAACATACTTACTTCTTACTCCGATAATCGGAAGTGTGCTTGTTCTCTTCTTCAAACAAGAACAGAAGCAGCTCATCCGTTGGTTTGGTTTAGCAATATCGCTTGTTGCATTTATTATTTCGTTGATTGTTTATTTCGGATTCGATGCAACAAATTCTCAATTCCAGTTTATTCATCAAGTTATTTGGATAAAAAGTTTGAACATCAGCTATCACGTTGGTGTTGACGGCATTTCGCTACTTCTTGTTCTGCTTACAACATTTCTAACTCCGCTTACACTTCTTTCAACTTGGAAAGCGATTGAAAAAAATGTGAAGATGTTTACATTCTCCATGCTCTTTCTCGAAGTCGGAATGCTCGGCGTTTTTATTTCGCTCGATATTTTCTTGTTCTATATTTTCTGGGAAGCGATGCTAATCCCGATGTATTTCATCATCGGAATTTGGGGCGGTGAAAAAAGAATTTACGCCGCAGTTAAATTTTTCATTTTCACAATGTTCGGCAGTCTGTTGATGCTTGTTGCAATAATCTGGCTTGCAGTTTATGCTTCAAGTCTTCTTGGACATTTCACTACTAACTTACTAGATCTTTATAAAGTTGGACCAACCATTCCTCATGAGATTCAGTCCTGGATGTTCGGCGCATTCTTCTTAAGCTTTGCTATTAAGGTCCCTCTCTTTCCGCTCCATACATGGCTGCCAGATGCGCACGTTGAAGCGCCTACTGCCGGTTCTGTTATTCTTGCCGGAGTTTTATTGAAAATGGGAACTTATGGTTTGGTTCGATTTTGTTTGCCGTTGTTTCCGCAATCGGCAGTTAATTTTGCGCCGGTCATTTCCGTGCTGGCTGTAATAGGAATTATTTACGGTGCACTTGTTTCGATGGTGCAGACAGATATGAAAAAGTTAGTTGCGTATTCATCTGTTTCTCATCTTGGATTTGTAGTGCTCGGAATTTTTGCAATGACTGTGGAATCGGTTCAAGGTGCGGTAATACAAATGATCAATCACGGTTTATCTACGGGAGCGTTATTCCTTTTAGTCGGTGTTCTTTACGAAAGAACACATCACCGTGAGATTTCTTTTTATGGCGGCATTGCAAAACTCGTTCCGTTATATTCAACTGTGTTGATGATTGCTATGCTCTCGTCAATTGGTCTACCGGGATTAAACGGGTTTATCGGAGAGTTTTTGATTTTGATCGGCTCGTTCAAATCATCTGTTCTGAACAGTTGGTGGTTCACAATTTTTGCCACTACTGGAGTAATCTTATCTGCAGTTTATATGTTATGGATGTATCAGCGTGTTATTTTTGGTGAAGTAAAAAATGAAGAGTTGAAACATGAATTGACTGATATGAACTTGCGTGAGATGATTGTGATCGTTCCAATTTTAGTTTTTATAGTTTGGATTGGTGTTTATCCAAGTACGTTCTTAAAACTTACTGAAGCATCAACGCAATCAATACTTCAGCAAGTTGGAACATTTACGATGGATTTATTGAAATAAAAATGTGAAAATAGAACGCAGATCTTTTAAGATGGTTATGATTTTTTATGATTAATCTTAATTTATCATAAACGATCATAATGATCAGTGTTCAATTAAATCAATTATAAATTATGCCACAAAATAATTACGAATATTTTTTGCTCATGCCTCAAATAATAATTGGGGTTGGAATTGTATTATCGGTTCTAATTGAGATCTTCATAAAGAAAAGTGAACAAATCCTTCCTTGGTTCTCCATCGCAATGTTTTTTGTTACTGCTTTTTATTCTGTGTTTAACATAAATCAAAATTTTGTTTTGTTCGGCGGAATGATTGAAGTCGGTGGCAAACCGGCAATCTTCAATTTCATTTTTAATATAGGTGCGGCGCTTGTTGTTCTCTCTTCAATAGATTATCTAAAAAAGTACGGCACATATTTCGGTGAGTATTATATTCTAATCCAATCAGCAGTACTAGGAATGATGGTTATGTCCGGCGCTAAAGATATTATTATGATATTCATGGGCTTGGAGTTAATGTCTATCTGCTTTTATGTCCTCGCCGGGATCAACCGCAAAAAACTTTCTGCTAACGAAGCATCAATGAAATATTTTTTACTTGGTGCTTTTGCAACCGGATTTATTGTTTACGGTATTGCATTGATCTACGGAGCCACTGGAACAACTAGTATCCAAAACTTGGTTGAAAATTTTGTCGGCTATTCATCAAATATAATTTTTATTCTTGGAATGATTCTTTTCTTAATTGGTTTCAGTTTCAAAATTGCGGCTGTTCCTTTCCACATGTGGGTACCGGATGTATATCAAGGTTCGGCAACGACAGTTACTTCTTTAATGTCAACAACCGGAAAAGCTGCTGCATTTAGTGTATTGATAATTGTTTTATCTGCGGTCTTCAGCTTTAACGCACCGAATGTATTTCGTCCCTACTTTGCAACAATCTCTGCTCTCTCAATGTTATTCGGAAGCATTGTTGCGATCTCACAAACAAATTTGAAAAGAATGCTTGCTTACTCGTCAATATCTCATGCGGGTTATATGGCAATCGGTCTTGCTGCCGGAAATGTTTACAGTGTTGCCGGAATAATTTTTTATCTCGCCGCCTATACATTCATGAATATCGGTGCATTCACAGTAATTTCGATTGTTGAAGGAGAGAACGATTCAAGAACTGATCTAAATTCTTTTGCAGGATTAAATGCTAAGAGTCCTATTCTTGCAGCAACAATGGCGCTTTTCATGTTTGCCCTTGCGGGCATTCCGCCACTCGCCGGTTTCTTCGGAAAATATTATGTGTTCATAGCGGCGATACAAAGTAAGTTAACATGGCTTGCAATTTTAGGTGTGCTATCCAGTGTGATAAGTGTTTATTTCTATATTCGAGTTGTTGTATTTATGTATTTCAAAGATGCTTCTGAAGATTTCAAGATAAATATCTCTCCATACAGCTTAACCGCAGTAGTGATCACAGCGTTGTTAATATTAGTTTTTGGTATTCTTCCAGATACACTGATGAATGTAATTACATCTGTTTTGTATTAGTCTCAGTGTTACTTAGTGACTTTCTCAGTGTAACTCTGTGAAATTGTTTATTACACAGAGTATCTCAGAGAATTCAAAGAGAGCAAAGTGAAAGACTGTATTAACGCTCACTCTTATTTTTATCCCAATTCTTTCTTATTTTACAATCAGAAAATCCGCAAGGATAATTTATGATACCACTTTATACATCTCAGCAAGTCCGTGAAGCTGACAGCTTTGCGATTAATACTCTCGGAATTCCCAGTATTGTTCTGATGGAGAATGCTGCGAGAAGTCTTTATCAGGAGATTATTCTTAATCTTTCTGAAAAATTAGAGAATAAAAATGTTGGCATTGTTTGCGGTAAGGGGAATAACGGCGGTGATGGATTTGCAGTTGCCCGTCATTTTATAATAAATGAATATTTTGTAAAAATTATATCCCTTGGCGCTGAAGAGGAATTAAAAGGAGATGCTCTAACAAATTTCAGAATTATTAATAATTTAATTAATGAATATCCTTCTTCTAAGTTAATTATCTATGAAAGTGTAAAAGATTTATCTCAATTTGATGATTGTTCTTTAATAATTGATGCAATGCTGGGCACAGGAAGTCGTGGTGAATTAACGGAACCTTATAAAGAAATTGTAGAAAAAATAAATCAGTCAAATGCTTACAAAGTTGCAATAGATCTTCCCACGGGTTTAGACTTAGAAAACGCCTACGGTGAAGTTGTATTCAATGCAGATCTCACAGTTACACTTTCTGAATATAAGACAGGATTGTTCTACGGAAAGGGTTATGTTAATTGCGGAAGTATATCAAAAGGAACGATTGGAATTGGCAATGAATATTACGATAAACTTATTATTACAGATTACCTAATTGAGCCGGAAGATGCTTATTACGGATTACCGACAAAAAAATTAGACCAGCATAAATATTCTGCCGGGAAAGTATTTGTTATAGCCGGAAGCGGAAAACTGCCTGGTGCTTCTTTCCTAACTGCAAATGCTGTCTTAAGAAGCGGTGCAGGTTCTTCGGTTCTTGCTTTTCCAAAATCAATTAAAACACTTGCTCAGCAGATGCTTGATAGTGCAACAGTTTTTGCATATGAAGATGAAACAAGAGAATTTCTAAGCGATTCCAATCTCAAAGAGTTCGAAGAAAAAATTAATTGGGCTAATGTTGTTGCAATTGGTCCGGGATTGGGAAGAGAACAATCTACTATTGATGCAATTATAGAAACACTAAAGAAACATAAATCTAAAAAATTTGTAATTGATGCAGACGGAATATTTGCGCTTGGCAAAGAGGAATATAAAAAGCTCAATCTAAAAGGAAATGTACTAACACCTCATCAAAAAGAATTTTCGGATATGATAGGAATTAGCTTAGATGAACTTGAGAAGAATATTATAAAGTATGGGAAAATATTTTCTACTGAAAATGGTTGTTACTTAGTATTGAAAGGTGCGCCGACAATTATTTTTAATCCAGGCGGAGAGACATTTATTAATAGTGCAGGAAATCCCGGATTAGCAAAATTTGGAAGCGGAGATGTTCTTACAGGCATGATTGCCGGCTTCCTTGCCCAGTCGAATGAAATCGAAGACGCACTTATTAGTGCGGTTTACATCCACAGCTTAGCCGCAGATCTTTTGCTTGAAGAGAAAACCGAGTACGGCTATACATCAGAGGACTTAATTGATCAAATCCCGCATGCAATCAAATTCATTCTTAATTCGTTTGTATAAATATTTTAGCAGCCACAAAATTACTGTGATTTATATTCCACTGATTGTGTATTGGATAACGCTTTTTATCCTGACAACTATTCCTGCTGATAATGTTCCTCAATTATTCGAGAATCAAGATAAGTACGAACACTTTATTGCCTACTGCGGGTTAGCAATACTATTATCTCTGGCTCTATATTTTCAGAAGAGGTCTATACTAATATCATCCAAAGCTTTTTTATTTGCATTACTTTTTATACTTGCTTACGGAGCTGTAGATGAACTTCATCAAATTTTTATTCCCGGCAGATATTGTGATTTTTATGATTGGCTTGCAGATTCTTCGGGTGGAATATTAGGTATTGGGATTGTTTTTTTATTTGTAAGAAAAATATCTAAGAATTATTCAGTAGTTTGAAATTAATTGTGATTCTTAGTCGTAATAAATATTTATTGCCTATTTTACTCCATAATCAATTCAATTTCTAACTATATTTGTGTCGCTAAATTTTAGAAGAGTAATTTTATTTAGCGGATCACAAAATCATTCACATTGTTAAATAATTCCATTTGAACACCATAGAAATAAATAATCTCTATTTCAAGTTTGGAAACAGTAATCAGTAGATCTTGAGCAAGCCGTCTACAAAAATGCTTTATGCTATCGGCAATAAAAATTATATTTAAGAGATAACTATTGAAAAGAAACATGCGAAATAATCGTCCTTTAATTATTATTACATTCGTTGCAATAATATATTTATTAGGACTGCTGATTCTAAAATATGATCTTAATAATCTAGCGTTAGCAGAATTTAGGGTTGATTATATCGGCAACATTCTTAACATACTAATAGCATTGTTAATTGTTGTTGCATGTATTGTTTTATCTACCGGCAAAAAGAATATTGACAGAAGAAGAGCTAATCTAATTTTAGTATTTCAAATTGTTTCTTTACTCTCATTAGTTTTTGTTTTTTTTGTACAAAAGTTAAATCTTATAAATAACAGCAATTATTTATTCAATTTTCCCGCAAAAAAAGTTTATGTAGGATTATCATTCATATTCAGTGATTTACTGCAAATATTCTCAATGATTTATTTATATGGAATTATAATTGGCGACGAAAATTACTTTGAACTGCGAGCTTTAATTCGAACGATTGTTGCAGTTGTTATTCTACTTGTGTTTTCGCTTCTTTATGTTTGGAATGTTAAAGTTTATGATGAATCAAAACTGGTCAAAACAAAATATGATTATGGTTTAATACCTGGTGCTGCTGTATATAGTAAGGGTAAGCCTAGTCCAATTTTTGAAGCAAGGATAAGAAAGGCTCTGGAATTGTATCGTGAAGGAATAATAAAAAATATTCTTCTAACCGGTGGAAAAGCTCCGGGCGAAATAAGTGAATCTGAATCCGCATTTAATTATTTAACAAATTTAGGAATTCCGAAGAAAGATATTGCAGTAGAAAATCGGTCATCAACAACATCGGAACAAATAAAATATCTTAGGGACGAAATTCTTACATTGAAAAATAATAATACTGTCTTGATCATATCCGATGGATTTCATCTTTCGCGGATTATTCAAATTGCAAAATTTTTTAAAATAAAAACAATTGGTGTTTCATCAGATTACACAATGTCTTTCAGTAAAACTCTGTTTTATCGTGCACGAGAAAGTGTTGCTTTACTTTTATTCTGGTTTTTCGCTATTTAGCTGTAGGTAATAAATCAGAATAGTTGAACGAACTAATAAATAATTTATTATTTGAACACACTAGGAAGTGTAATCTCTTATTTTTGTTTTATGAAATTAACCGATTAGATTTGCGTCACGATTTAAAGTACTTAATAAAAACATGAAAAAATCGAACAGAAGAGAATTACGGGAAAAAGCGCTGCAGGTACTGTACGCTTATGAATTTAACGGTGAAGGATTAACTTCATTAACGGATGGGATTCTTACGGATGTTAATTCACCTGTTGATAAACAGTTTGCTAAATCATTGATTGATAGAGTTGTTGGAAATCAAAAACAGCTCGAAGAAATGATAAGAGAGAAAGTTGAAAATTGGGAAATGGAGCGAATCGCACTCATTGATCGTATATTACTTAAAATTGGAATTGTTGAAATGCTTTACTTCCCGGATATCCCGCCAAAAGTTTCTATTAATGAAGTAATAGAGATTGCAAAAGATTATTCAACTTCGAACAGCGGTAAATTTATTAACGGTATTTTAGATGCGATTTTATCAGAAGCAAAAAAGGACGGCAGATTAAATAAAAGCGGTAGAGGACTTATTGAAGAATCCTTACCAAAAAAGTCCGATGAAGATTAAAGAGAACGAAAAATTTCGTGTATTCATCTGGACTCTCTTCGATTTTGCCAACACGTCATATTCAATAGTTGTAGTTACTTTTCTTTATGCAGTTTATTTTAAGCAAACGGTTTTAGAAGGTAAAGCAGTCGGAGATTTCTATTGGAGTATAGGAACAAGTATTTCTATGCTGATAACTGCTTTGATTTCCCCTGTCTTAGGCGCTATCGCAGATTATTCAGCCGGTAAAAAAAGATTTTTATTGTTCTTCACACTTATTTGCATTATTTCTACTTGCTTACTTTATTTTGTGAATAGGGGAGATATATTCCTCGGATTGACTTTGTTTATCATTGCTAACGTTGGTTTTGAAGCTGGATTAGTTTTTTATGATGCATTCTTACCGGAAATTACTGTACCGAAAAATTACGGCAGAGTGAGCGGTTATGGTTTTGCTATGGGTTATCTGGGTTCATTAACTACATTAGCTTTAGTGTTTCCTTTTATTAAATCAAATATGATCAAAGAAACATTCCCGGTTTCTGCACTTGTCTTTTTCTTTTTTGCAATTCCGATCTTCCTATTTCTTAAGGACAATAGAAGCAATGTGGTTAGAGATAAATCATTTTTAAGGATCGGAGTAACAAGAGTATTCAATACAATTACTCATCTAAGGAACTACAAAAACCTTTCAATATTTTTACTCGCTTTCTTTTTTTATATTGAAGGTGTAAACACTGTAATTTATTTTTCGGGCAACTATGCAAGTACAACCCTCCACTTTAGCATGGAAGAACTTATAGTATTTTTCCTTATAGTTCAGACAACAGCCATTCTTGGTTCTTTAATCTTTGGTTTTTTTGCAGACTCTTACGGACAGAAGAAATCCTTAGTAATCTCGTTAGTGATTTGGATATTGACCATATTATTAGCTTTTGCTACTAGCGATAAAAATAATTTTGTAATACAATCATTCTGCAAAATATTTAATTCGGATCCAGAAAAAATATCAAGATTAAGTTTTTATCTTGTAGGATTATTAGCAGGCAGTGTAATGGGGGCTACTCAAAGCACAAGCAGAAGTTTAATGTCTAAACTAACTCCATTTGAGAGGAAGACAGAATTTTTTGGCTTCTATTCTTTGTTTGGTAAAAGCTCTGCTATTTTAGGTCCGCTGGTTTTTGGATTTGTAAGTTTTATAACCGGGGAACAACGTTTTGCAATCTTAACGATTTGTATCTTTTTTATAATTGGTTTAGGAGTGCTTAGTTTTGTAAAAGATGAGAAAATAGAACAAGTGCAAATAGATATCATTTAGTTTTTTCAATGTAACTTAATTTCATAACAAGAAATATTCCCGCCAAAGAAATAATCAGCCATACTAAACCAATCACAATTGTCGGCACATTAATAAGATCAGATAAAATTGATGCGTCCGAAATTGCGGAATTAGTTGAAAGTATATCTTCTTTGATATCGAACAAAACATAAATACAACTTAACATTCCCAAAACTTTTAGAATTAATGAATCAATTCTGATCTGGAGGAAAAAAGCAGAAACGAATAATAATACTGAATAAAGAACCGCTAATAATGTGAGAGAGAAATTCTGCATCAAACTCACTGAGATTATTAATATTATAATTGCGATAATGATTAATAACCACTTACCAATTTTTTTATTGTAAGTTGAATAAAAAATTAAGAGACCAAATAACAGACTACCCAAATAGCCTGAAGCGGCTATAAAAATGTTATTTCCGTTTTCGGTTTCACATTTACCGCTTAGATCGAAACCGATGTTAAACGCTATTACTTTACCCCCGGATAATATGGCGCTTATTACGTGGCTTATTTCATGTATTAAAACAACGAATAATTTGATAGGATAAACAAGGTAAGTATCCCAGAATAAAAAACTTATTATCAGAACAAATGAAAGAAAAACCAGTTCGATAACTTTGTGATTTTTGTTTTTAGGTTTAGTCATTTTATTCAATGATTTTTCTTCTGAAAAAATAATGAAAAATATCTTGATTAAGATTCCATTAGCATTTAATTTTGTCATTGTGCGGGCGTAACTCAGCCTGCCTACCGGCAGGTAGGTTGGTAGAGTGGTATCCCGACAATTCGGGAAGCAAGTTAAATGGGAAAAATTATTTTATTTTTAGGAAAATAGTTCATTAAAAGCGGGCGTAACTCAGTTGGTAGAGTATCGGCTTCCCAAGCCGGTTGTCGCGGGTTCGAGTCCCGTCGCCCGCTCAAATTATTTTTTGATTCTTTATCTCAAATATTCTATAATTGATGCGCGTTTTTTGAAAGTTATTATAATATTTTGAAGGGGCTTAGTCCGCCAAAGGCGGATAAACTCAGTTGCCTGTCCGGCTTTGCAGGAGTTCAGGAATTGAAAAAAGTTGTTCGTAATATTATTGTAGCAATTAATTTTGGGGGCTTAGCTCAGTTGGTTCAGAGCATCTGCCTTACAAGCAGAGGGTCGGTGGTTCGAACCCATCAGCCCCCACAGTAAAAGCACGAATACAGTTTATATTCGTGCTTTTTTTTTAATTCAGTGAATATTCTGCTCTTACTTTTTTCTTTGTGTCTTTAAATGTGTCTAAAATTATTTGATTTATCTCATTTCCTATTCTCTGAAGATATGCTTCTAGGTAATATTTTTTTGTTGTCCTGATGTCTTTATGTCGTGCGATAATTTGTAAATCATATATTGATACTTTTCTGTTTACAAGGTTAGTTAAAAATGTTTTTCTAAAATCATGAAAAGAATAATGACTTAGTCCATTCCTCTTCAAAAATTTTCCAAAAAACTTCAATGAATCTTTAGAGCGATATTCAAACAATCTACCGCATCTCTTTATTTCAAAGTTTTCTTGTATAAAGTCACTTAATTGGGGATATAGTGGAAATTCATCTATTCGTTTTCCTTTCTCATTTCTTATCAATATAATTTTTCTCTTAAAGTCTATATCCTCAAAATCAATCCGTAATAGTTCAGATATCCGAAGCCCTGTAAGGGAGAGTAATTTTATTATCCTGTAATGATTTTTATTTTGCTTTTTCAATAAATACAAGATCCAATTCATCTCCTTATCTGAAATAATCCTTTTCTTTGTTTCTTCCGTCGGTTTTAGCTTAAACGGATTTTCTGTAATGTATTTCCTCTTAATAAATTCCTTAAATATTTGGCGCAAATGACGAAAAATTATTTCGATCGTATTTTTACTTAGACCGCTTAATCCTTCCTCAAATCTTCTTATATCTTCATCATTAATAACACGTATCTTCTGATCTCCACAAATTGATATAAGTTTTTGAAAACAATATGAATACATTTCTACTGTTCGTTCGCTTCTTCCATTTTTAGTTTCTATAAATTCAGTAAATCTTTCACTAATTTTTAATTCACTATATCTTTTAATTTTTTCTATTAATTCACCGGATATTGCTTTGTACTCAATTTCTTTTTTAATTTTTTTAGCAATTACACGGTTCTCTTGATTATCTACTAGTGTACTGCCACTAACGCTTCCTTACACTTCATTACTTTAGCCATTATAGTTTCAGCGTCTTTAGTCCATTTGAAAATTTTAGGTTGTTCATTATGTACAGTGAGAAAATCTCTAATAGCTGT
>Ga0265292_1000569_pt1 | contig 48679 bp, 49 predicted proteins | sample Munlanlewell296A_FD_189080 | JGI IMG/M metagenome (GOLD analysis project Ga0265292, IMG submission 189080) | Leachate microbial communities from a municipal landfill in Southern Ontario, Canada - Leachate well 296A | ecosystem: Engineered > Solid waste > Landfill > Unclassified | place: Canada... | reverse complement strand
TACTCAGAAAAAACTGCAGAATCATAGTTGTGACCTTGTTGAGCCTCTTGACCAATAAATTCAATTACTGCTGTCAGCTCCTCTTTAGTCAAATCATTTGCAAAAAATCCTAGCTTAGAAGCAACAATGCCTCGCCATTTCAGTTCTGATTCAGATTTAAAAGTGTCCAGTAGCTCTCGCCTAGACCAAGACTGATCCCACTCTGGGGCATAATTATCAATGAAACCCTGATAGGTATTAGCGTTTTCAGTTCTGGCAGTCATCGACCTAATAAAAATTGGTAAGTCTTGACGAGGAAACCCGCTCGTAAATAGTTTCTGATTATCCACTACCACTTCATACCATCTAGGATTGGTAAGTTTCAAAGTCTCGAACATCTCGCTCATGGTCCACAAATCTAGCCAACTAACATCATCATTAACCTGATTTGACAAAGCTCCAAAAAAAACTTTCGTCCCACAAGAGCTCATGAAATCAGCTAGTGACACTCCAGATGCCCTCACCTGCTCAAGAAAAACTTCTGGATAATTTACCACGTAATAGCCCCAATAGCGCGGCTCCTGAGTCTTAATGGCTTGAAAAACTTCGTCAGCGGGCCAAACTTCCTGATCACCCGTGTTTGCATACTGACTCAGGAATTCTTCCCAACCCGTCACATCTACTACGGTGTTTAAATCGCTACTAAATAATCTTTCAAACTCAGCTTCCGCTGCTAATGCTTTGGGACTTTTATCTTCAGTTGGTTGGACAGCTGCATCAAGACCCAGTTTATTCTCAATTGCTTGACTTGAAGTGATCAAAACCTTCCCGAAACCCAAACTAACACCCATGAGTAAAATAAAGGCACTCACTGCTTGAATAAATTTTTGGCGCTTAACCACATTTAATCTGGCTATAAAAACTGAGTCTAATTGGCCATTGGGAACAATTCCTTTAAGATTTTTGACTGAGTTAAAAAGTTTAGGCGGCAAGCTAATTTGCTTTTTAACTGCCAAGCCTAAAATTAAGTTAATTTTTTCTACTAAGCTGAATTCAGTTTTATCGTAGGTTAAGCCGACATATTTACTTAAAGTTTTTTCAATAAAATCTAGTCCGGCTTGACCCAGAACTTCAGCTACTTTTAACTCAATCGCCTCAATTGCCGCCAGCTCTTGGGCAGCATCGGTTTTAGCTTTCGCTTCAGTCAAGGTACTCAAAGTTGTTTCGCCTGGATCTGCTGGTGCTGGTATTTTGTTTTCTGTTTTATTCATTAGTGTCAGTCTGATTCTTGATATCGTTCAACACGTAATTTAAAACTTTTTTGAGATTTTTAACATTAAGTGGAATTAATTTTAACTGAAGTGTCAGCCGCTCTAACTCTTTAGACCTATCCTCAACCTGGCTGCTCAAGTCTAAATACTCAGTCGTAATTGCATTTCTCCGGCTACTAATTTCCTCTTGAGTGAAAAATCGAGCTTTTCCTAGCAACGTGCCATACACACCATACATCCGATGTTCTTTTTTTCTGGCTCTGTATAACTGTTTTTGGATCTTTCTAACTTCTTGACTTAAAGCCTGCCGCTTAATTTCGAAAGTCTTTTCAAAATCAACTGGAATTTTATCCAGAAGTTTCACCACTTCTTCCAAGAGGTCAACAGTCTGAGATTTATTAGCACTCAGATTTTGCCAGAGCTTTTCCGCTCGCCCCTGGTCCTCAACACTAGCCTGGCCAGTCTTAGGCTCGACTAATTTCATGAGTGAGAGGACTTCAGGATTTATGGGCCAATTAGCAGCCGCGCCTGCTTGATGACTAGGTAGTTTAATGGCTAAGATCAAACTCTCCGTCACAATTTGAGTCAGTTTCTGAGTTCTCTCTGGGCTAGCTCCCTCAGAAGCTGGCAACTGTTTATTGACCTCAGCCAGCAAACTGAATAATTGCAGCAAAGCTGCAGCTAAACTCTTCCGGCCAAATTCGTTATCAGGTACAATTTGCTTAACTCGTTCAAACCTCCTGGTTTTACCTCTTTTAGAATTTTCCAGCGCGTTTTCGATTCCCAATTTAGCTGAATAACCAACCCCAGCCGTGGAGAGGAGCAAAACTAACAGAGCCAAGTTTTCTGCCGTGGCTAATTTTTGAATCAATTCCAAAGCCAGCGTAGTTTTATCTCCAGCCTCAGTTTCAACTTGTTTGCCGCGAGAACTATTTAGATCGTAATCTAAAGCACTCAAATCCTCGCCTGGATTAGGAGTGGAGGGAGTAAAATCGTAAACCATGCCGTAGAGGCCAGTTTTAACATGGCCAATTCTTGATCTAGCCATACCTTCATCTTCAAAAATTGAGTAACCATACAGCCCATCTAGTGGCACCCCCAGTGATAGAAACCACTCCTGAGCAGCCAAATGAGCTGTTTGACAATAATAGCCACCTTTTTTAAGAGCCATGACGTCTAACATCACACCCACGCCAGGATACTGAGCCGCATACCCTGTGGTTGGTTTATATCTCAAACTATATTTATGATTAGTTTTGACAAAATTTTCATACTCATGAATTTGATGTTCAAGCAGTTTCTGATAGTTTTTTTGATCATCTGCAGTTGAAGTGAAATTTGCCCAAAACAGCTGTTGCTCAGCCATCATCTGTGCATAAAGTGCCGCTGCCAGTGGATTTTCTGTCGCTAAAACATGCTGAGTAATCTCTCTGTCTTTAGCATGAGTTTCCCAAAAAATTTTATTATCAACATAATTAATCCAATCTGCATTCATCACATTGCTGACGCTCGGCTCAGTCTTATAAATGACAAAATAACTGTAACCATTTTTCAAAATTTTTACCAAATAATCATTAGCAGTATTACCGCTATCAGAACTACTGAAGCCGTCAAAACTATCAAAGCTTAAATCTTTATTTCTGAAAATTTGATTATTTTCTGAATCTGGATTAACTACGATAATTTTATCAATCACCCGGCCTGCATCCAAAAAGCCCACAAATTTACCCCGGCCATTGTCTATACCGTTAAAAATAGCGAAATCAACTCCAGCAGCCTTCTGAGTAAATTTTTCACCAGTAGCTAAAGTGAAGGTCATTTGGTCGCCGTTGATTGAATAATGCTTAGCATTAATAATTAAATTGCTAGTTTGAGGCTGGTCGTAAATCTTATCCTTACCCCCTGTATCGAAACCCTGTTCTCCTGACTCATAAATAACTGGTGACACCACATGAGTTTTTATAAATCCCAAGGGAGTATTGCTCGTCTGGCCACGGTCATTTTCACTTAAAAATACTTGACCCCAATCAACTTTTTCAACTTCCAATAAATCCTTGGGACTGACAGCTTCGGGATTTCGATCCTCCCAAAATAAACTTGGATTAGTGGCCAGCTGATTATCATCAGCGCTAGTTTCTTCTTGTCGATGACTCTCCTCCCAACGCTGCTGCCATTCTTGAGCAACATGCTGAATTTGGGGGAACATCGAACCTATATTGTACGTGGCCAACATCAGCACTATGCCAGCTGTCCTCAGACCGCCTTTAGAAAATTTCTTGATTTCCTGGCTGAATTTACTAGAAGACAAAGCTAATTTTTTAAAGTCTTCCCTAGTCTTATCCCCAAGCCACATGCAACCACTAGAGAAAGTCAGCGCAATCAACGCGATAGTCAACTCGTACATTCCGGGATCATCTAATTTAATTGTATTTAAGGTTTCTGATAATAACCCTTCAGATAATTTGTAGTTTAGAAAACCAGATGCAAAAGCTACCATGACCGAAAGCACGCCTATAACTGCAGTTTTGAGCTTAGGCCTGCCCCACCAGTTCTCACCAGTGTATCTAGCAAAGGTGCTATAAACAGCAGAAACTTTATCCAGCAGCTGTTTTTTAGTTTGCAGCAACTCCAAAAAAACTGGACTATCAATGCTAACCAGCTCATCTTCTGGCTGCAAACTTCCCAGGACATGCTTGGCTTGATTTGACCTGGCTAGATGGGTTGGCTCATCAAAAGCTGTAAAACTTAAACTCTGAGTTGTGGCTGCTTGCAATGGTTTGACTAAATCGATGTCAGAATGTTTATCTAGTCTGGGCACAACCAGAGTATCTAAAATTTGAATGGCCATTTTAGTTACACTTGTCTCTCTTCTAAGAAATGAAAGCCCTGTGAATGCCATTAAGCAAAGCTGTTCAATTTTAGCCAATGAAAAAAATTCTGACCCAAATAAACCAGTCATAACTGAACGAGCGTTTTTTTCAGGCGGCACTAAAGTTTGGATCATCGATTCAATAATTGATCCCAGGGCTAAATCAAATTTAGCCGCGTCGTCTCCAGCTTCATTTAAAGCCGTAAAACCTAAAACTAATTTCTGCAAAACTGTCTCGGCTACGCCTTTGTAAACAGTCCATTTTTCAGTAACATGACTCCCACTATGAAAAACTTCGCGACTATTACCATGGTACAGCCGCAAAATATCTCTTAGATGAGTGGTGGATGTCTCATGCAGCTTAACTACTTCTCTATTTAGCTCCAACTCCGCCAGGTTTTGATCTCGCTCATTTTCACCTCCTTGAGTACCATGACCGGGCGGTTGGCTTCTGCCCTGGAGCGCTAGTCTCATTGAGGCAAACCTGTCCATTTTTCTGGCCAGACCAACAGATTCAGCTGGTCTTTTATCTTTTAGAGTTGTCGCGGCGGCTCTTTTTCTAGTAGCCTGACTCAAAGCCTCGTCTGAGGCCTCACCAGTTCTGGCTAAAATAAACCACCGTCTGGCGAATTGTTGCTGCCAATGCCGCTTCAACTCCTCCAGTCTAGGAGAAGCTTGAATCGAGGCCTCAGTCTCAACTAGTCTTGTCAATAAAACTGGATAAGACTTTAATTTTTCAAAAGTCTTGTTACTTTTTCTGATCTCATCCACTAAAAAGAGTTTAGCAGTATCAAGATCTTTACTATTTGCATCCAGGCAACCATGCAAGTAACCGAGAATAAAAACGTTTCTAATAATGTCTGTTTTGGCTGACTCAAAAACTGGATCGCTCTCTGTAAAATCCGCAAATAATTTAAAAAATCCTGGCAAATTTTGAAAAATCTGCTCAGTTGCCCATGAAACTTGGGGAGTAATTACATCAGGATCATAAGTGGAAAACTCACGTCGCTGTGAACTTGAAAAATTTCTAAAATCTAAATGGGCAATGTTTCTCAAAATTTTCTCAAAGACTGATTTGTTGAGTTTTTCATTGTCGGTCAAAAATTTTAGTCCCTGCAACTCAGTTTCTTCAACCAAATACGAGGTCAGAGCGTGGGGCAGAACATCATCAACTTCATCTGGCCTTAGGACCACTCCCTTTGAGGCAGATTTCTGCCTAATTCTGTCCCTAATCAAACGATGTAAATCTGGATCATCTCCAGTCAACAAGCCACTAGACCTCTTAAGGTTGGGTCTTGAATGATCTTCAATTAGCTTGGCACTAACAGATTGGTCTATTTTTTCAGACATTAACCACTCCAGTATATCTAGAATCGTGGCTTCTAACTACCACCCATATATTAATTATTGGTAGTTTTTCAAATCTGAAACTGATACGATGAACGAAGATATGCGAGAGGATACAGAAGCACAAGTTAAAGACGTAGAAACTGTGATTAATTTAAATTCCTTAGAAGTTGAAGGTGCAGAAACCGTCAGCAATCTGATTACGACTCTCGAAGCCAAACTCTTTACCAAAAATGGTGATAAATTTATCCCTGCCTTAGAGCTACATGTGGACAAAGCTAAGGGCATTAGCGAAGAAAGGGTGGCGGCTGATAAAAGATTAATTGATATTTATAAACTCTATATCAATAAGGCCATAGAGAAGATTACTGACTGGCTTAATCAGGTCGAAACCGCTAATGCTTTCAACAACACCAAATTGTCTGAAAAATTTTCTGTTCAAAATCAGCCTTTGGCAGAGGTAGCACCTAAACTTTCAAAGCTGATAGGCCTTTTACAAACTTACCTAGATATATTTCAAGATTGGGAATCTGGCGTCAGCGTGGAGGCATTCACCTTCTCAGAGGCAACCAAAAAAATTCAGGCTATTGAAGAGAGAATGAATGGGATTCTAATTGGTCAAAAAGATGTCGTCCATTTTGTCTTAGCAGCCTTGCTGACCAGAGGTCATGTCCTGATAGAGGGAAATCCGGGTCTCGGCAAAACAGAACTGGCTAAGAGTGTCGGTGAAATATTAAGACTAAATAACAAACGAATTCAATTCACTCCTAGCACTAGCCCAGAAGATATAATTGGTTATTCCCCTAGCTCGGGCGCCAATCCTAAAGGCGGAGATGATTTCCATTATGGCCCAATCTTCGCAGACGTAGTTTTAGCAGATGAAATAAATCGAGCCAATCCAAAGACTCAAGCTGCACTCCTCCAGGCGATGGGTGAGGGAGCAGTCACTAATGGTCGGACAAGAAAGTTATCATCGGTACATTTAGTTATTGCTACCCAAAACCCGAAAGATGATGCTGGCACATACCCACTACCTATCGCCCAATTAGATAGATTTGCATTAAAAGTTAATATCGAGTTACCAGATTTGGCAGATTCAAACCTAGTGTTAGATCATGATCTAAGTAAGACTCAAAATTCTGAAAAACCAGATCCTTTAGCTAACAGAAAGGATGTAATAGCGATTCAAAAAGCCGTTGACAGAGTTAGCATGCCTGATCGTGTACGTGACTATATCAGTAGACTTATCCAGAACACTGATCCTGATAAATCATCTGCCATGGCCTCTGTAAAAGAATTTGTCCTAATTGGGGCTTCTCCCCGGAGCGCTAAAGTCATCGCAATGGGTGCAAAATTTGAAGCTTTATCCCAAGGCAGAAACAATGCGTCTGTGGAGGATGTGAGAAAATTTATCCACGCAGCTTTAGACCACAGAATTACGCTCAATCAAACTGCTGGATCTAACCCAAACATTTCAGTTGAGTCAATCATTGACGATGTAATTAAAAACACACCACCTTAAAAAACTACAGCCTCGTCACCACCCGCCCCTCATTAGGTTTATCTCCCACCCAAATCAGAGTGTTTTTGGGGACTGGTGCAACCTTAGGAGGCAGCTTTACCAGGGTGTGGGCGTGAGAAAATTCTGGCACAGACGGCTGATTTGTTTTAAAGGTGACTCTGGGTAAAGCTGGAAAGGCCTGGTCCAAAATTTGTTTAGCTTCTGACTTACCCATGTCGCCAATTAATGACCAAATGGTAAACTGTTGAAAACTTGGCAACAAGCCCTCTAGCCTATGCTGAGGCACAAAAGTCTTAACAACTCCGTAAGGTCGGCCCTGGAGTAAATTTCTAATGTCTTGGACAATTCGCTCTCTAGGTGTTTTGGCCAGATAGTCTCGATAATCATCCGTGCCAGAGTTTCGCCAATCAAAACCGGGAATTCGACTAGCAAACAAGATTAAATTAGCCAAAAAGTCTACTTCACTGAGTCCTAATGGCTGTTTAGCTCGCTCTCGTTCTAAAATTTGCATGCCCGGCCGCCTCAAAGATGTTAGGCTTTGTCCATCTCAAATCGCTCATGAGTGAACTTAATTTTCTTTCTCATGACTTTTTCGACATCGATACCTAACTCATTACCTAAAATAATCACACAGGCCATAACGTCGGCATATTCATCTTCGACATTTTCCTGAGAAAATTTAGCAATTTTTGAATCTCTGGAGAGGTTCATGCTCGTCAGCAATTCGTCTGACAACTCACCTAGTTCTTCCATGACTTTCATGGTTCTAGCAAATACACGTTGTTGATGATCTGGCAACGGCCAATGAGCGTTTAAAAAATCAGCAATAATTTTATATTCAGCTTCCAACTCTTTAATTGTCAAAGGCGCCACGACTGATTTCTCAGTGATTGGTGTTGAATTTTGGTCGGTCATCTTCATTCCCTTCCAGCCGCTCCAGCCTTAATTCTTGCGAGCGTGCTTATTGCGTTCATTTCTAGATAAATAGCGTTTGCGCAGTCTCAAGGTATCAGGAGTGATTTCCAAAATTTCGTCTTCTTCGACAAAGTCCAAACTCTGTTCAATAGATAAGTCCATTGGAGCGTTGAGAGGAATCATGATGTCGGCGTTAGATCTAAAGTTGGTCATCTTCTTGGCTTTACAGACGTTGAACTCCATATCATCTTGTTGTTTGTTCAAACCTACGATCATGCCTTCGTAAACAGCTTCACCAGGTTTAACAAATGACACGCCGCGTTCTTGCATACCTTCTAGAGCATAACTAGTCGCATTACCTGGATCAGTGGCGATAATTGCCCCAGATCGCAGCTTCTTAGCCACGTTCATAAGTGGGAAGTAACCGATAAATCTACTGGCAAAGACACCATTACCTCTAGTCTTGGTTAGAATATCACTTCTGAAACCTAGTAAATTTCGACTCGAAATTTTGTAAAGCAAATGAGCGATATCTTTCTCATCAGTGATACTATCCACTAACTCAGCTTGGCGTTTGCCTAACTCTTCAGTAATGACACCGACGAAGTTTTTATCAATATCAATGGTTAATTCTTCCACTGGCTCACAGGTTTTGCCGTCAACTTCTTTCAAAATCACTTGAGGTTTTCCAGCTTCTAATTCATAACCCTCGCGGCGCATGGTTTCCACTAAGATAGCCAGATGCAACTCACCCCGACCAGCTACAGTAAAGCCAGAACCAGAGTCAGAAGGTTCAATTTTTAAACCAATGTTGATTTTCTTTTCGCGTAGTAATCTCTCTTCAATCTGTCTAATGGTACAGAATTTGCCTTCTTTACCAGCAAATGGTGAGGTGTTGGCGGCAATTTGAATCTTCAAAGTTGGCTCAGTTAGTTTGATCATTGGGTAACCAGTTGGATCACTAGGATCAGCCAAAGTTTGACCAATCTCAACTTTATCTGGACCAGCAATAGCAATAATATCGCCTGGTTGAGACTCGAGGATATCTTCTCTATCTAAACCTTTACTAGCCATTAAATATTGAGCATTAATGAATCCAGCGGGCACATTTTCGTTCAATTTCATCAGTCTTTGACCCTTTTTAACGATACCTTGAGTCACTTTGCCAATAGCATAAGTGCCCTTGTAAGCGTCAAAATCTAGGTTTGAAACCAACATTTTGAACGGTTTATTAGGTTCTGTTTTAGGTGGGGGCACAGTTTCGATAATTTGTTCGAAAACCGCTCTCAAATCCACTGTTTCTGAAGGATCAGCTGGAAGAGATTTCCAAGCTTTACCTTCACGACCAATAGCGTAAAGGACTGGGAAATCTAAGTTGGCTTCATCATCAGCCAAATTTAAAAATAATTCTTCAATCTGATGCAAGACTCTCTCTGGTTCAGCATCGCGACGATCAATTTTGTTAATCATAACGATCATTTTAAGTTTTTGCTTGATAGCTTGTTGCAACACAAACTTGGTTTGTGGCAAACAGCCCTCCGCCGCATCAACTAACAAAATAGCTCCATCAGCCATATTAATCACCCGCTCCACTTCACCGCCAAAATCAGCGTGTCCTGGAGTGTCGATAATGTTAATTTTAAAATCTTGATAAAAAACAGCGGTATTTTTAGCTAAAATGGTGATACCTTTTTCGCGCTCTAAATCATTCTTATCCAAAATAGTCGTCTGAGTCATCTCAGCCTGATTGTCACGGAAAGCGTGAGTTTGCTTGAGCAAACCATCAATTAACGTAGTTTTCCCATGGTCAACGTGAGCAATAATAGCGACATTTCGAATTTGCATAAATTTTTTACTGGAGTTGATTAAAAATACGAGCAGATCCCGACCTCAACCACTGGCAGGCTACAAGAAGACAGAATTATAGCACTTTTAACCCAAAATTCCAAGCCCAAAATAGGCTTATAATAAAAATTCAAAGGTTAAAAACTTCAGCTGAGCCGAACTAAGCTAGTTGAAATAATTTGTTTTTAATATATTTAAAGTCATCTGGTCCAAAGCTACTAAACTGAGCATGCAATTGCTCAAAGGTTTCGCCATTGTCAATAATTGCTTCGAGTTGATTTTTGAGAACTTGAATGTTTTTTTCGTGATTCTGTGTTGGAGCTAGCTTAATTGCTGCCTCAAGATCTCTGGCCCCTTCATACCAACCTAGAGCTCGAATAAATCTGTCTGTGGTATATCTATAACCTGCTTCGCCTTTACCCAATTTAAGTTCTAGCTCCGCGACTATTCGGTCATTTCTACTGATCTTGGGCTGTGCGTCCACCATTTTTGCCTTTCAAAAATTTTAACTATTAGCTCCAATACTCTGGATGTTCCCTCATAAAGGCTTCGCGTTGCTCTCCCTTAAGATGGGGAATGAATGGTCTAAAATTAGTCAACTCACCATTCCTTTGCCTAAATAACGACAACAGCTTATTCACATACTGCTGAAGATCTTCAGCCACCGAGACATTTTCGATATAAAAGTACTTTTTGTTAATTCTATCTGTGTCCTCGGTGGAGACTCCAGAACTAGAGGCGCTAGATCTGGCCGTAAAAGTTCCCAGTTTAAGCATGGCCTGAAAAAAGCCTTTGGTGTATGAACCTGTGTCGACAATCATTTCCAATGGCAATGAGAGCGAGTGGCGGTTGACTGGCGTGGTGTAAACAAATTTAGTCAGTCTCTTAGTAGTGACGATACAAATACTCTTTTGCCAGAGGATTGATGACCACCACCAACCAATTCCAACCATCGCAATCGCCACCCCAACTGTTGCCAGACCAAACATGACTGGCAAAACTAAGCCAAATTGGTTCTGAATAAAACTACCGAACATCATGCCGGCAAAAATTAGCGCCACCCCCACCCCAAAAATACTTAAAAGTCTCAAATGATGCATAACATCATTTTCCCTGACAACAAATAAAATTTCCTCGTCTGAGTTTTGACCCGGAAATCTATAACCGGTGTAGGGAAAAACGAAATCTGGTTGGGTGAAAATATCGCTCATGCCATATATTATACGGCTAAGTCTGAACTAGCACTAAGAGAAATTTGGCTCCAGGCAGCTGGTCATCAACCAGATTTTGGCCTTATAATTAGTCCATATGACTCCAGCTAAAATCACCAAAATTATTGACTCCGGAGTCAGATATGTTGACGGTCAGTCCCTGCCTTTTCAGACTTTAGAATTAACTATTACCGGTGGCGATAAAATTGGTCAAATCATTAAACTTGATCAATCAGCCACCCCTCAAATGCAGTTGTCTCAATATGGTCTGGGAGAAAAAGTCTTTTTGGACCAATCCACAGTTCAAGTAACTCCAGATCAATCTATTACGTCTTGGGTGATTGCTGACTACAATCGCCAAGAGCCATTATTAGTTTTGAGTTTTTTATTCGTGGCCATGGTGATTTTAGTGGGCAAATGGCGGGGATTTTGGTCATTAGTCGCCCTCAGCTTGTCTTTTTTAATCATCACTTTTGTGACCGTACCGCTCCTAGCCAGTGGCTGGAATGCTATTGCCATCTCAATTCTAACCGCTGCCATAATTTTGCCAATTAATTTTTATCTGTCTCATGGCTGGCAACTAAAAACCCATCTAGCTATCATAAGTACAATTTTAGCCCTGGTTCTTACCAGTCTATTAGCTCAAATCTTTATTCAAGCGGCTCATTTAACTGGTTTAGCATCTGAAGAGGCTGGTTTTTTAATGGTGGAGAAACCTGGCCTAATTAATCTCCAAAGCCTGATTTTAGCGGCAGTAATTGTTGGAGCGTTAGGAATTCTAGATGATGTGACTGTCTCTCAAACCTCAGTTGTATTCGAGTTAAAAACCGCCAATCCAAGTTTTGGCTGGCGAGAGCTTTATCTGCGCGGTATGAGGATTGGCCAAGATCATATCAGCTCTATGGTTAACACCTTAATTTTGGTCTATGCTGGAGCCGCTTTACCACTGTTATTACTCTTTAGTCATAATCTCAAACCCATTGGCGAGATTGTTAATTTAGAAATAATCTCTGAAGAAATCATTAAAACATTATCTGGCAGTATCGGGTTAATTTTTGCTGCACCTTTAGCCACTATCATCGCCACCCTGGCTTTGACTCAATTAAAACTAAGTCAAATTACCTCAGCTACAAAATCACACTCTCATCATCACTAGGTTTGCCGAGCGAGCTGTAAGGCAGGACATAGATGTCTCTGCGAGTGGCAGCACTAACGCCAATTAATTGACCTTCACCTCTGATAATTCGCTCCAGAGGCTGACAAGTTTGACAACCGCCAATGCCGTTAGGACATCTAAACCGCTCCAATCTTCTGGCCAATTTCATCTCTTTGCCAATTTTTAATAGTTGAGCTGTTGCTTCACCAGGATTAGGCAAAGATTTTTCAGTCAAACCATCACCAAACTCTAAATACCAATAACTAGCTTTTACCACCGGCCGTTTCTGACAATTTTTGGCCAATAAATAATAGATTGGCAGCTGTAAAGACTCAGTTTTTTCTTCAGATTTGCTGGTTTTAAAATCAATAATATGAACTGAATCAGTTTCAGCTAAATATTCCAACCAGTCTAGCTTACCGCACAAAATCAGTTCTTCAGATTCTGACAGCCAATAATAAGGTAACTCAGCTTTAAGTTTAACTGATAATTTAGTTAGCGGACCAGGATTTTCCATGATCTTGCTGAGCATTTTTTCACCCCGCTCAAAAAACCGTTGCTCTTGCTCAGCTGAGGTAAAGCCGCCTTTAATTCCAGCCACTTTTGGCCAACGCTCTTTTAAAGAGACTAAGAGGGATTTTTTAAACCGGGTATCTGTAGGTAACTGAGATAAACCCTCAACCACCTCATGAATAATCTGGCCTAGAGCTAACGCTGGAGTAATCTGTTGAATTTTGTGTCTAGTTTGAGGATCTTTATAAATATTTTTTAAAAAATATCCCCTGGGGCAAGCCAAAAAATCACTGATGGAAGAATGTGATAACCAAACCGCTTGGAATTTATCTAGTTGAGGCTTAGAGCCAGTGATTTGACCGAGAGGAATTGCTGACATAGTCCTAAGTATACAAGATGTCAGAAGAAAAGGCGAAAGGCTAGTCTAGCTAAATAGGGTTACAATTAAATTTGTGACTTCAAAACTCCCCAGCCTTAAAATTGCCATGATGATTTCAGCTGATCCACTAGCAGCTGGAGGAGTTCAAAATCATGTATTTTACCTAGCAAAAGAGTTTGAAAAACTCGGTCATCAAGTCGAGATTTTTGGCCCAGTGGCGACAAACCAAAAACTCTATCAAAACTATCAATCCTGGTGTCAAAGGTTGGCGATGCCGGCTCCCAATGGTGGTTGGGGCGAAATAACTTTTAATACTGCTGAAACTGATGAAATGATTGAGCAGTTAAATTCAGGCGAATTTGACATCTGCCATATTCACTCTCCCTATTTACCCTTTGCAAACTGGACGCTACTAACCAAGCTAAAAATTCCTATTATCATCACCTTTCACACTGCTTGGCAAACCAATTCAAGCCTCGGTTGGTTTGAGCCTTTATTTCAACCTTTGGCTGGAGTTATGAGTGATCACGTTAAAGCCGCAATTTTTGTTTCTAAACAAGCCCAAAAAAACTGGCAGCTCACCTGCAACCCCAAAATTATCCAAAAAGTCATTGTCAATGGTGTAAGCAGCGATTTCAAACCCGTGCTAAAAAGCCAAGAACCAGGTTCTAAAGTTAAGTTGTTATTTTTAGCTAGACTGGTGACTAGCAAGGGACTGGGCTTTCTACTAGAGGCGCTAGCTTTATTAGATAAAAAGCTAAAGTGGGAATTAACTGTGGTCGGAACTGGTAAGGCAGAGGCTGACTTCATTAACCAGGCAAAGAGACTCAAACTCACCCCAAAGGTTAAGTTTGTGGGTGAGATCATGGGGACAAAAGCTATCCAGTTTTTTCAACAAAGCCAAGTTTTTTGCGCCCCTTATTTTGATGAAGGTGGCACCAGTCTTTCCATAGTTGAAGCCATGGCCTGTGGGTTACCGATAGTTGGCTTTGAAAACCCAGCTTTTAAAGATGTCCTTCGTCAATATCCTCAACCTAAGTTTTTTGTCCCAGTTAAAGACGTGATCGAATTGGCCAAAGTTTTGACTTTAGTTATTCGTGAATCAAAGGTTCGCAAGCTAACTGGTGATTGGTGTGCTAAACGAGCAAAGAAATTTTACTGGCTATATCCAGCTCAAGAAACTTTAAAACTCTATCAAACAGTTTTAGCTAACTAATAAGCCGGCTTGTTGCTTGAGTAAGTTTAGCTCTGATTCTGTCAGCTTTCTAGTTTCGCCCGGCTTCATAATTCCCAAACTAACTGGGCCAAATTGAATCCGCTTTAATTTTAAAACTTCTAACTCTACATGGGGCAGCATTCTTCTGATCTGGCGATTTTTGCCTTCGTGCAAGGTGATCAACAATGACCAACGTCTGGTCCCAAGAGGCGTAACTTCAACATCACAAGGGGCTGTAGTACCGTCTTTCAGATTAACGCCCCGGCGGAGCATATTAATTTTTCGATCTGTGACTTCGCCACTAATCATAACTAAATAAGTTTTATCGACATGGAATCTAGGATGAGTTAGTCGCTCAGCCAGCTCCCCATCGTTGGTCATGAGTATCAAGCCCTCAGATTCTTGGTCCAGTCTGCCCACAGGATAAATCCGGCCTTTTTGATTGGCAAAAAACTTCATCACCGTTGGTCGACCCTCAGGATCTTTAACTGTTGACACCACCCCGGCCGGTTTATATAAAACAAAATAATTCAAGGCCACGCCGGTAGCTGGCCTGGTGATTAATTTTTTACCCACCATAATAATGTCTTGGTTGGGATCAACCCGCTGACCCAGAACTGCCACCTGACCGTTCACCGTGATTTTCCCATCCGTAATCATGGCGTCAATGGCTCTTCTGGCTGCGACGCCGGCAGCGGCTAGATATTTGTTGAGTCGTTCTGAGGCGACGACGGGTTGAGTGAGATTCATGATTAAAATTTCGAACTTAATTTGTAAGGCTCAGTGTCTGTTTTAGATCATCAAATAATTTGGGCAAACTCTCTGACATGGTTTCATCACTGGCAATTTCCCAAATTTGGCCAAATCTGGCTTTGGAAATTTCCGCCAAAATTAGCTGTTTCTTAGTCTCGGTTGTATCTTGAGAGTTTAGCCGGGCAGTAATTTGATCACCATTTAGACCTCTCTTTTCAAGCCGCTCATGTTGAGATTTGGCATTAACTTGGACCAAAACTAACCGATTATTGACCAACGGCAGCAAACCAGATTCAGCTAAAATTGCCGCTGAAAGAATTATCAAACCCTTTTTGCCATAGGTCGCCTTTCGCAGTCTAACAGAGATTGGGGTTTTCATTAAGGCATTTAATTTAGTTAACTTTTCAGAATCGTCAAAAACTTGTTGACCAAGTTTTTCTCGAGAAATTTTGCCATCATCGGTCTGAATCCCGGCTCCAAATTGCTTAATTAAGGTAGTCCTGAGCGTTTGATATTTTGGCTCAGTCAAGTCAGTTAAAATTTCATGACCCAGTTTGTCTAGATCAATGTGATGAGCCTTCAACCCAATTGCATTAGCTAATCTAACCAGCTCCTCAGCTAGAAAACTTTTCCCAGCGCCAATTTCGCCAGTTACCCCTAAAAATGTTTGTTGTGAAAGTTTTTTTTCCAAAGCTTGTTTAACAACTAAGGGCACATATTGATGAATCAGGCCATGGCCTAGTTGCAACTCTTTAACAGCTCCAGAACTCACTTGAGTTAATTCTTGCTTGGTAAACAAAAGAACTGTTTCTAGTGGCAGTTTTTGACTGCCGCCCAACCAAGCCAAATTGCGCTCATAGTCTAGGTCTTTGGTGTCTCTGACACCTCTTACGAGTACTGTGGCATCAATTTCATAAGCAAAATCCACCAGTAAACCCTCAAAAGACTTAACTTGGACATTTTTAAGGTGAGCCAAGCTCTGGCGCGCCAGATCTGTTCTTTCTTGCAAACTGAAAGTGTAATTTTTTTCTAAGTTCACTCCAATCGCCACTACCAGCTCATCAAATAAACCGGCAGCCCGCTCAATAATATCCATATGACCAAATGTGATCGGATCGGCGGACAAAGCATAAACAGCTAGTGACATACGGTTAGCCTACTTAGTCGCTTCAGGCAACGCATTTGGCTCAACTGATGTTGGCAAGGCTTGAGATGTTGCTGCTGGAGTTAGACCAGTCAAATACTGGCGTCTTAAATCTACATAAAGTACATACCCAGCCAAAGTGGTTAAAGGAATTGTCACGATTAAGCCGAGGAAGAACGGTAGGCAGGCCAAAAGATTCAAGCCTAAAATTGCCAAGGCAAACCCGGCCAAATTCCATTCAATTCCTCGGGACATTGCTTTGCTTTGCGCCATAGCTTCAGAAAAACTTAATTTTTCATCTGCCAAAATATATTGAGTAAAAATATAATGGAAACTCCAAATTATTCCTGGCACGATTAGAAGTAAAAAGCCCACAAAAATTACCACTGACACCACCAACATTCCTATGAAATATTGTAAAAAGTATTCACCCCCACTCCATAATTCGCTTAATTGAACTGGTTCATCTCTGACAACCTTGAGCATTAACCTCATGAAACCCACTCCAAGCCAAACGCTCAATGCTTGAAAACCCAAGTAAAGCAGCGATAAAACTCCAGGATCTTCTTTAGCGATTGTTTGAAGACCAGCACTAAATCCAGAAATTATCAGCACAATTAACCAAGCTCCCAATAAAAAAGCCCAGTGCTTTTGGAGAACTTTCCAAGCTTGGTTTAAGATAGCTGAAGTTGTGAACGAGAGGGGTGCTGTCATAGCAAATATTATACTCCAGCTCTTAAATTCGAAATGCTAGCAAAATTACCGTCAAACTTGGGTGCCGCAAACTATTTAAAAGACCGTTGATTTGGTCTAAACTGACTGGAGTAATAAAAACCAAGGTAAATTATGCACAAATGTCCAGACTGCCATTCAGATTTAGAAAAAGGTTATGTCATGGATCACACTCATGGAGCCATCCTAGTTCAAAGATACGCTAAAGGTGAAATTCCAACTGCGCCTCAAAAAATGGTTATGGGTTTGTACGAGTCTACCCCTAGTGATGTTAGACGCATCTATACCTATCGCTGTACTGGCTGCAACAGGCTGTTCAATTACGCCCAAGATTTCTTAGCCGTTTCCAATGATAGAATCAATAATACAAATAAAATTATTTTATTGATCATCGCCCTAACCATAGTTCCGCTAATGATATTTTTTGCAATGATAAATCTCCGATAAACAAAAGGGTCCAAATTCTAAATTAGCCTCGGTTGTAAAACTGATAAGCTAACATCAATAGATTGCTGATAGACATGTTGAGACTATGGATTGAGAGATATTTAGCTGATAATTTAACTGTCTCAAGCTTTAATTGTTTGAACTGTTTAGCGGAATACTTTGCTAAAAGCGATTTTAACTCACGTCTGTATGCCTGGCTGGTTTTGGGGTAATTCAAGTAGGCCACTAAAGCGTAGCCAATTTGAAAAACAATCATTAAATAAATTAAGGGATAAAATTTCCTGGATACAATTTGCATAACTAGATAGGCCAAGGAAAAAAGCAGCGGGAAACCGGCATAAAAAGCCATAGTTCTGTTAAAATTTTTGCCTCTTTGTTTCATATCAGCTACAAATAGTTCATATGACTGATTAATAACTTTATTTTTACCCACCGTATAGGCAGCAAAAACTATGGCGGCAATAATTATGGCTGCAAATATGGCTAAATAAGTCAACACTATCAAAAATAAATTCGACATCTTAATTCATCCTAATATATTTGGTATTATTTGAACCACTAAATTTATATTCCAATGTTTGATTATCCAACCAACGATAATCCAAAAACATGGTGTAGCCGTCTAGATCAAACATCTCCTGACTAAACATCTCAATTTCTGCCCAGCTGGTCTGATAATTCTTTACAACTAACAAATCTGGTGACAAAACTGTAAATGACTGAATGTAGTTAGACTGAATTGCTAACATTTTGGTGACTGGGTTAATAACCAATGGAAAAGCAAAATCATTCGCCGCTCCATAAAATCCTGACTCTATCGGCAATTCTTTGAGAATATTACCAGACTTCAACGAGATCATAGCCACATAGGTACTCCTCAGTTTTGGATCTGAATTTTCCTTAATATATGACAAATAAACCAAGTTTCTGTCCTCAGCCCAAACTACATTTTTGGTTTTGAGATTCTGATCTGAAATTTCTGGTAATTGGATGGGCTTGAGAGGCGTAACCAATTCGAGATTGCCAGCCGTATATCTCAATTTAAATTTAGTGGAATCTGAGGTTGAGACGTCAATATTTTTAGAGTCAAGCTGCGGAAGCTTGTTAGTGATCTGGCAATTTTTAAAATCAAGCTGCACTGGCTCAGTCACTCTCCCTGCGTCAGTACCGATAAAACTAACCTGCCAAAAACTTACCTCAAAGCAACTAATAACTGGGCAAGCGATGCCGGAACAGGGATCAGAAATATTCGCAACATATGATTTGAACCAGCCGCGTTTAGTTTCAAAATTGTCAGTAAACTTAAGTTTGGGATATCTCCTTATAACCACTTGTTCTGGGAAAAATTGAAAACATAAAACTGCAGTCACTAAAACTCCTAAAAGTCCTAACGAACTAAATTTTAGGTAGTTTAAAAATGGATTTACTCTTGACTTAGGAAACTGTTTCTTGGCCATATTTTAATTATAGATAGGTTTAATAAACCTGAATAGTAGGACTAATTTAGCTAAATGAGCTAGTAAAGACTTGAGACAATATTAATCGAACCTAAAACTTAGAACCGAGGCTTTTCAGCCACTGGTTTGTGCTAAAATGCTGAGGCTATTAATATTCAAAGGTTATGTCACAAACACAGACAGAAGATCCTCTAAGTAATAAAAAACACGAAAAAGTCATTTATATTTCCAATCTTTCCGAAGATGTCTGGCCATTTATTCAGGCCATCACCAACGATGCCGAGCGAGCCCACGAAATTGAAGAAAATGCTAATTTAGCTGACAGAGAATTATTTGCCGCCTCTGATGAAACAGATCTAGTTTTTATTACTCCCAAGCCGTTTCAGCCAGAATTCCTAGAGTATTATCGAGAATTAATGGGGCTACGCAAACTTGAGGTTCTCAGCCCAGCCCAACATACCGGACTAACATCAGAGGATATCCTCAATGACAAAGATTTATTTGAAAAAATTGTTGAAATGGCCAGCGGGGTAAAAAAATTAACCCTGATTAGCTACTCCACTTCATTTCAATTTTTGAACCTGGTTCAGCGCTTACGGGAGCGCGGCATCACCGTCTATACTCCAGAAGCACCAGATGAAGAAGATGCCTGGACTGTCAATCACTACGGCAGCAAGTCTGGAATTAGACAATTGGGTCAACAAAGTGTGGCTGAAGAGCCTGACTTTATGATGGCTGACGGTTTGATTTGTGTCAGCATCATCGATGCCGCTAGAATTGCCGCTAACAAATATCTCAAGGAAGACGGCGTGGTCATTAAAACTAATAAAGGTCATTCTGGAGCTGGAGTTTTAATTTTCCGTGAAGGCGAATTGCCAGATGAATATCATGCCTGTGAAAAAGCTATTCTCCAAAGCCTTCAAAAAGATGCTTATTGGGACAGATTCCCAATTGTGATCGAAAGTCTAATTAACGTTAATTTAGCTGTCGGTGGTGGTTTTCCCAACGTTGAGTTTAAAGTCAGAAAATCTGGCGAAGTTGAGCTACTGTATTTTTGTGGCCTGAGAGTAGATAAGAATGGCGTCTTTCATGGTGTTGAAATTCATGAAGATGTTCTGAGTGACCGCGTTGAAGCCAGAGTGACTGATATGGGTTTCTTTGTGGGTGAGGAATATGCTCGAGAAGGATATAGAGGTTACTACGATGTAGATCTAGTGGCTGCTAAGAACGGTGATATTTACGTCTCTGAGTCCAATACTCGCAGAACTGGTGGCACTCACGCATATAAAACAGCACTCAAGCTAATTGGTAAAGATTTTATGACTGACTCTTACACTTTGTCAGACAATAACTATAAATTGCCTAATAATGCTAAGCCCAGTTTTGCTGAACTTCTCAAATTACTGACGCCAATTTTGTTCAATAAAAAAACTAAAGAAGGCGCGGTTATTGCTTCAGCCAACTTACTCCAACAAAGCAGTCTCGCCTACACAATTTTCGGCCATTCCAAAAAGCGGTCTTTAGAAATTGAAGAGAAAATGTTTGACCTGCTTAAAAAGCTCCCCAGCTAGACTCATTTGGGTTGCTTTTGTTATATTTATTGATTGTTTGATCTAGCTAATAATAGTATATTGCTTGAATGTGGGATCAAAAAAAACCAGCCCTGTTGGGACTAATAGTCGCAATTGAACTTTTGGCTGGTGCAATTTTATTACTAAATTTTCTCAGCTTCACCAATACATTTGCCAATAACTCTAGATGGTTAGTTGCTAAAACCCAACAACACTTCATAGCAAATGACGGTTTGACTTTCAGAGATCAAACTCAGGCTTTAGCTAAAAATGCTTTAAATCTGGGAGCTTGGAGGGGTTTTCACGAGGTGTATCTAGCTAAGCCATTAGCTTGGACAGAATTGTCCCTCAAATTCCTGCCTAGCGAAGACTCATATTTCTATTTAATTTTTCATAGAACTGACCAAAACTTCTCAGCCCTGAGAATCAACTTTTCACCAATTTACCAATCTGCCCTAATCACAGCCAAATATACCGGCGAATTTATTGAACAAATTCCAATTGATATTCAAGAAACAGATGGCGCTGGTTGGCAAAAGCTAAGTTTGAGAAAAACCAACTCAGCCAGCCAAGATGTCGAAATTTGGTACAACGACCGTAAATTGGCAGATTACAAAACTAAAACTAATCCAGCTGGAAGCATCGCCTTTAGATCTGGAAGAAATGAGCTACTGGTTGATGATGTTCTGATTTTAGACAAACAGTCTCGGCCACTTCTTTCAGAAAAGTTTGATAATTACAAAAAATTTTGGCCAAACTATTTAATAGTAGCCCTAGTCATAGCTACTATTAATTTCTTTGTCTGGATCTACCTCAGGCAGAAACCTAACATATTTAAAATTGCAGTTAGAATCTCCTTCACTATGGCCAGTCTTACCATATTTGTGGGCTGTCTTTCATTACTCAGTAGTCAAATTGTCAGGGGCCGCTACCCCAGTGAAGAAGCAATGCTGACAAGAATCAACATTTTGCCAAAGTTTGAATCAGCAGAGGGATCGGCATGGATGCAAATTTTAAATCAAGAATTGTTTGCCAAATACACCTTAGCAGCTACTGGTTCGAGTCAAACTAAAATTATGTTTATAGGCAGCTCACAAACTTTGGGCGAAGGCAGCAGCTTAATTAATGAAGATTTTGTGAGTCAATTTAAAAACCTAGTTGAGACCAACCTAACCAACTCAAATAAAGAATATACCATCATCAATACTGGTAGAGCTGGCAGAACCGCCAAAGAGCTCGTGGTTTATTTTAAAACCCAATGGCTAAAACTCAAACCAGATCTAGTCATAATTAATTTATCCGGAAATGATGAGGAGTATCACACTGAAATAGAATTCGCCGAAGCGTTGGAAGAATTTATTGAATTATCTAAAATTCATAATTTTAAACTTGTCTTTATAGCTGAAGCCAATAATATCGAATCCAAACCGACCCTAGCTACTCACAAAATCATGAAAAAGATGGCTCAAGAGAATCAAATATTATTTATTGACATGCACCAGCTCCTAGCCCAGCATCAACAAGATGGCATACTTTGGTGGGATTTTATCCATCCCACCTCTTTTGGTTACAAATTAATTGCCCAACTTTTATTCGAAAAACTTCAAAGTCAACTGTGATAAACCTTCTCAAAATTCAGCAGCCGTTTTTTCAAAGCTGGCCCAACCAAAGAGTAGCCGCCAATTCCCTCCAAAGTCAGCTGATTAAATTTGCTGGTGACCACTCGATGACAAGGAATAATTAACGGCCAAGGATTAGCCCCACAAGCATTGGCCACAGCTCTAAAGGACTTTTTATGGTTGATTTTTTCAGCTAATTCTAAGTAACTCCTGGTTTCGCCCCAATTTATTTGAGCGATTTGCCACCAGACTAAACTCTGAAATTTTGTCCCTCGCAAGGTTACATATGGCTTAAGCCAAAAAACTAATAACCACCTTATTAATTCTGCTTGAGATAGATTGCCCTCATAGCAGCTCCTTAGCCACTCTGAGTATAAATGGCTTGGCCAATTCATGACTTAAAACAGCATGTAAACAAACGGACTAATTGGTGATGTTGTTGAAAAAATTACCAACGCCCCAAAAATTATAAAAATTATCACTGGCGGAATCAGCCACCAGTTTTTATTTTCCCAAATATATTCCCAAAGTTCTTTCCACATATTAAACTCCTGTTTGCAACTTTCGTTGACCTGGTTTTTTCTTAAGAATCAGATCGGCTTTTGTAACCACATACTGACCCAAAACTAAATAGTCGATGTCAGTATGCAGGAAGCATTTTATGGCATCAGTGGGGCTGCACACAATAGGCTCGCCCCTAACGTTGAAAGATGTGTTGATGATTATTGGCACTTTAGTCAGTTTTTGATATGCCTTAATCACGTCGTAGTATAGCGAGTTGTCAGTTCTAGCCAAAGTCTGCAACCTACCACTGCCATCTACATGTACCACCGCCGGAACAGCTTTTTTACCGCTAGGTTTAAATGGGTAAACCATCAGCATGTATCTGGCGCTAACCGGCAAATTGTCATCGGCAATAAAATATTTCTGGGTATATTCTTCTAAAATCACCGGCGCAAATGGCCTAAAAAGCTCTCGATGTTTAACTTTCAAATTGATGATATCTCTCATTTCAGTCGTCGCCGCGCTGGCCAAAATGCTTCTATTCCCCAAAGCCCTAGGACCCCATTCCATTCTGCCCTGAAACCAACCAATGACTTTTTGATTAGCCAGTTCAGAGGCGATCAATTTTAACAAGGCTGGTCTTTGATAAGACTTATAACTTAATTTAAATTCAGCCAAGGCTTGAGTTAACTGATGCCAGTCATAACCTGGTCCAAGGTATGGTTGAAAATCATCAGAAATTTTATCGCCTAGCTGATTAGCCACGATCATGGCCGCTCCCATTGATCCGCCAGCGTCGCTGGGATCTGGAGGAATATACAACGACTCAAATGGAGTTTGACTTAGAATTTTGCCATTTAAAACTGAGTTTAAGGCCACCCCACCAGCAAAGCAGAGATTTTTCTGACCAGTTTTTTTAGCCGTGACTGTTAGGAGATTAAAAACAACTTGCTCAAGCTTAAGTTGAAGCGCGGCTGCCAAATCTTCATGAAATTTAGTCACTTGGCTTTCAGGCTGACGTTGCGGTTGCCCAAACAACTCAGCCAACTTCTTTGAAGGCATGTGTTCTGAGTGTTCAAAGTCGAAGTAACTCAAGTTGAGTTGATAGCTGCCATCGGCAAAAGTTTGAATGATGTCATCAAAATAATGCAAATAAGGTTTGGGATCGCCGTAAGCTGCCAAGCCCATGACTTTATATTCGGCATCATTAGCTGAAAAACCTAGATAAGTCGTAAACGTGCTGTAAAGTAGGCCTAAAGAATGCGGGAATCTAATTTCTCGATCTAACTTAATTTTCTGACCCCGGCCAGTTCCAACTGTGGTCGTCGCCCACTCACCCACGCCATCCACCGTCACAATTGCGGCAGTTTTGAAGCCAGAAAGAAAAAAGGCGCTAGCAGCATGGGCCTGATGATGTGGCACAAAATATACTGGCCCAAAATAATTCAATTTTGATTGCAGCGTCTCTTTAACACTCAGTCTACCCTGAAACCATTCACCACCATGTCCAAGAAAAGTCTTCAAACTCAGTGGGAAATGTTGTAAATGCTGACTCAAAACTCTCTCAAACTTCACTAAGGGTTTTTCGTAAAAAGCCACTCCATCTAGCTCATTCATGGCCAGGCCAGCTTGTTTTAAACAAAAATCAATCGCCTCAAAAGGGAAGGCGTTATCATGTTTTTTCCGAGTAAATCGCTCCTGTGCGCCGGCGGCAACTACTTTTCCATCAACAACCAGCGAGGCGGCGCTATCATGATAAAAACAAGAAATTCCCAAGATTTTCATAAGCTAATACATCTTGGTCAGTTTCGAGCTGCCAGTAATTGGTTGCCAAGTAGACTGATTTGCACTTCGAAGTAAAAATTGGCGCTGAAAAATTTTTGCCACCAAACTAGTTAAACCAATACCAATAAAGTAAATTCCAAACAAAGCCAGATTAGAGATTAATCTTTCAGCAAACTTTTTCCAAGCCTGCCAAAATTTAGTTATAAATAGCTTAAATTTGATCATCCTGACTCATCTTACAATAGCTTGGCTAAAAAACAAGTTATGACCCATCAAAATTTTGCAAATCTAATCAGCTCAAAATGACCTTGGTCAAAAGTTAGGCCTGATGCTCGGCTTTTTCAGCCGCTTCTGCTTCAGACTTGGTGTGATGAATTGTTCCAGCCGGATGATTGGGTGGACTATAAACGGTATAAAGTTTGAGTGGCTCAGTTTGTGAAGTGTTAATAATATTGTGATTGGCTCCAGCTGGCACCACTGCGGCGTCACCGTCTGCCACCAACGTCTCTTCACTATTCATCACCACTTTGCCACTACCAGATTCAAATCTAAAAAATTGATCAACATGATCATGAACTTCCAGACCAATTTCTTCTCCTGGCAATAGACTCATTAAAACTAACTGTTGATGAACTCCTGTAAAAATAACTCGCCTAAAATCAGTATTAGCTAAAGTTTCAGCCTCAATTTTGCCCACGTATCCAATCATATATCTCCTTTCATGAGACTAAAAATCTCAATGACTACAACTTTACTCTAACACAGTATGGTGGTAACAACCACAAAACCTGACTTAAGAAACCAATTATTTGTTTGATATGATAAACCTATGTTACTCATCAACACCCTAGCTATTGCCTTAATTATCCAAGCCGGATTTTTTGTTTGGGCAGCTGTAAAGAAATCTGACCAAGTCACAGATTTGTCATATGGCTTAAGTTTTGTGATTCTAGCTATTTACTTAGCTAGTTTAAAACCAGCTCACAACCTTCAGGCATTAATCATAACTATGGTCATAATCTGGGGACTTAGGCTAGCTGGCTATTTATTTTACAGAATCTTGGCCATCAAAACTGATCGGCGGTTTAATGGCATTAGAGAAAATTTCTGGCAATTTGCTAAATTTTGGTTCCTCCAAGGCATCTCTGTCTGGGTCGTCATGCTGCCAGCAATTATGACTATGGAAATTGATATTAATAAAATCGTGCCAGCTGGGATTGAACCCTGGGAAACTTTCAGACCAGCCCCATTGCCTTTTTTTGTGGTCCTGGGTTTGCTAATCTGGTTATTTGGCTGGATCTTGGAAACTCTCGCAGATTGGCAAAAATTCCAGTTCAAAATTAAACCAGAAAATAAACATAATTGGATTGGCTCTGGAGTTTGGAGTTGGTCAAGACACCCCAACTACTTTGGCGAAATGCTTTGTTGGTGGGGAATTTTTATGTGTGTGGCCCCAGGCCTAACGGGCTGGCAATGGCTGGTAATTTTAGGTCCAGTTTATATCACCAGTCTATTGCTGTTTGGCACCGGCCTGCCAACGCTAGAAAAACATTATGACCAAATCTACGCTACTAATGCTGACTACCTAAAATATAAAGCTCAAACTAGTATTTTGGTTCCCTGGCCACCCAAAGGTTGAACCCAATAAATTAAAAATAATTCTTTACTTTAGTTTACTTTAGATAGATAGGCTATCTCTTAGCCAATTAAACCAAGCATTTTGAGCTGGCGTGACCTCAGTGGTACTGGCGGCTGTCTCTTTAACTTCGCCAGTTTCATCGTCGAGCTCAACCGTTTTAGGTCTATCCCAACCAAACATACCTAGGAACTTCTTTTTCTCTCTAATTGTGGCTTGGTAAACCATTTTGCCCTCAGCTGTTTCTTTCAACTCAATTTCTGGCATTTCTCCAGACGTATCAGCTGTACCAGATGCTGTTTGAGCCGCCCCTAATTTCTTGGCCATGGCATCTAAAGCTTCTTTGGGCAAGTGTTTTAATTCGTGTTGCTGACCAGATAGGGTTGTGACCATAATTTGGTTAGTGACTGGATCAATTGTAAACTGACCCTTGGCCTGAACCTCGACGCCGTTTGATTTGAACTTCATCTCTCCAGTCCCGTCAGGACGCAGCTCAAATTCGCCCTCCATCTCTTCGCCCGTTGCTGATTTGGGTTGTTTAAATTTAACTGACCTAGACTCCATGGTTTCAACTTTTTCGAAATCTCCAGTTTTTTCACCACTTTTCAGTTCAATTTTCAATTTTTCATCAGTGTTTTTAATCTCGATTTTGCGCTTTTCATTGCGTTTAATCTCTCTAACTTCAGCCTTTTCCCGAGTTTTCTTTTCGATTTTATTTTTTTCTGTTTCTGACTTTATTTCTTTCTCTTGGCGGCGATTTTCTGGTTTGGTTTCTTCTTTATGTTCTGTTTCAGTTTTTTCCGATTCTTTCTTTTCTGTCTCAGGCTTTTCTACCTCGGTTTTTTCAGTTTCTGATTTTTCTGATGAATCGTCGCCCAGAACCTGGTCCTGATAAAATGTCGCTCCACCCCGGTCATTTAGCTGAATCGTTAAGGCTAAAACACTACTTGGCAAAAATAAAGCGACGGCTAAAGCTAAGGCTAAAACTTGGGTTGTAGAAATTAGGGTAGATTTAGACATTTTTGAATTTCACTCCAACTAACAATTAATAATTGTAACTATTCACTATAGCAGTTTTTGAATACTAGCCACAAATTGCCAGCTAGACTTGTAAGCCCGAATACTTTTTTGATCTCTTTACTTTCGCTGTTTGTTTGGGTAATACTGAGTTTATGCAATTATTAAACACTTACCCTTTAGCTCTAGCTAGTGTCGCCGCCGGCTTTCCCGGCACGGCTGAAACAGAAAACTACACTCAGAATCTGAGTTTTGATGATCTTTTAGTCAAGCATCAACCTAGTACTTTTTTCGTTAGAGTGAGTGGCAATTCATTAATTGAGGCAGGGATTTTTGAACAAGATATTTTAGTTGTCGATAGACAACTGAAGCCCAGAACTGGAGATTTAGTTATTGCCATCATTCAAAATGAATTTACGGCTAAATTTCTCAGTCGTGACTCATCTAATCAGCCAATTTTATTACCAGCTAATAAAAATTATCGGCCAATTAGTTTTAAACCTGGGAGTGATTTAACAATTTGGGGGGTTGCGACCGGTGTGGTTAGACAACTCAAATCTACGGCTAATTCTAGACTTATAACTTAAGATGACTCATAACCTTGGTCCCAAACCAACCTGCATTGGCGTCATCGATTGTAATAATTTCTTTGCTTCATGTGAGCGAATTTTTAGACCTGATTTAGTCAGGAAACCAATTTTGGTTTTATCTAATAACGACGGTTGCGTTGTAGCCAGAAGTAATGAGGCAAGATTATTAAATATTAAAATCGGCCAACCAGTTTTTCAACTTAAAAACTTGATTAAACTGCATCAGATAAAAATTTTCTCAGGAAATTTTCCACTTTATAACAATATTTCTAATCGGGTTATGCAGCTGATTAAAAATAGCTGTCCTCAAGTTGAAATTTATTCTATTGATGAAGCTTTCGTAGATTTATCCACTCTCCAAATTAGCGATAGATTGCCAACGATGTTAAAACTCAGACAGCAAATCTGGCAAGAAATTGGCTTGCCAGCTTCTATCGGTTTGGCCACTACTAAAACTCTGGCTAAGCTAGCTAATGAGCTAGTTAAGAGCCTAGACCGAAATGAGATTGTCTCTGATATAAATTGGCCAAATCAAGCTAACGGTGGCGTACTAGATTTATCAAGTCTGGCAAATTTAACTAGCTACAGAAAGGCTGTGGCAGTTGAAGCAGTTTGGGGCATTGGTGCGGGCACCGCCCCCAAACTAAGATTAAAAGGCATTAATACGGCTGATGATCTGGCTAACTGGTCTAAGACTCAAGTTGTTGCCTCTCTTAGATTACCGGGCCAGCAAACTTGGCTAGAACTAAACGACCAATGCTGCTGGCCACTCCATCAACCCGTTAGTCAAAATCAAACCCTAATGATAAGCCGAACTTTTGGTCAATCAATAACTGAGTTTTCTAGTCTGGCTAGCGCTATCAGTCAATTTGCAGAAAAACTCTCAGAAAAACTCAGGCACCAACACCAACTAGCTAAAAATTTAACTGTTTTTGTAGTTTGGAAAAATCGAGATTCCACCACCAGCGCCACTCTAAAATTAAATCAACCTAGCCAATTAGCGACTCAGTTAGTTGAAGCTGCCATAAAAACTTTAAGACTATGTCTCCATGATTCGCAAAAACCAGCTATTAAAGCTGGTGTCATCATTTCGGATTTAATCTCAGAGTTGAGTCTTCAACCAAACCTTTTCACAGATCGGCTTGAAGCAACTGCCTTAAAATCCCAAGGCCTGGCTCAGCTAGCCATGGACAGGCTCAACTTTAAATTTGGACCTCAAACCATCCAAGTCGCCAGATCAATTAGACCCAATCAAGCCGCTGATTGGCGCAGTCTCCAAACTGCTAAATCGCCTGATTATGTGACGAGTTGGGCCGATTTGGCTAAGGTTTCTTAAACCTAAAAAATATAAAATCTCACAACTTTTACAACTTAAGTTTTTTAGGTCATAATCATTCAGCGTGAATATTTTTCATAAAGCTAAGCGATTTTTTAAGATCCTAGGACCAGGACTAATTACTGGAGCGGCTGATGATGATCCATCCGGCATTGCTACCTATTCTCAGACAGGAGCTCAATTTGGCTATAAGCAACTCTGGATGGCTGCATATTTATTACCATTTTTAATGGCTGTCCAAGAAGCCTGCGCTAGAATTGGCGCTGTCAATGGCAAAGGGCTAGTAGCCGTTATCAAGGATCATTATTCCAAACAAATTGTTTACGCCGTTTGCGGTCTAGTTTTAATAGCCAACACGATTAATATTGGAGCAAATCTGGGCGCTATGGCGGCTGCCGCCCAACTCCTAATTCCAGCTAATTTTGCGATTCTTTGCATAGGTTTTACAGTCTTAATCCTAGCTTTAGAAATTTTAACTAGCTATAAGGTTTATTCCAAAATCCTCAAATGGCTGGCTCTAGCTTTAATCTCCTATCCGTTGACAGTCTTCTTGGTTCAGCAACCTTGGGGGACTGTTTTAAAAAGCACCTTCATTCCTCATTTTGAGTTCTCATTTGCCTTTTTATTCATTATTACTGGTGTTTTGGGGACAACCATTTCGCCATACATGTTTTTTTGGCAAGCTTCAGAAGAAGTTGAGGAAGAAAAAGAAAAAAATATCAGGAAAATTAACGGCCTGCCAGTCTTATCAACTAATTTTATGCGAAATTTGCGCCTAGATACTTTCCTAGGCATGCTGGTCTCGGAATTAGTTTCTTGGTCAATTATTCTAGTCGCCGCCACAGTTTTAAATCAAAATGGGGTGACAGATATTCAAACCTCAGCTGACGCCGCCAGAGCTTTGGAACCATTAGTTCAAACTTTTCCTAATGCTGGCTATTTAGCCAAACTTTTATTCTCAGTTGGAATTATTGGCTTGGGACTTTTATCAGTCCCAGTTTTATCTGGCTCAGCTTCTTTTGCAATTTCTGAAGCCTTAAATTGGAAAGAAGGTTTTAATCGCAAGTTCAAACAAGCTCACGGTTTTTATGGAGTAATTATTGTAGCCACCCTTGTGGGACTATTGATTAATTTCGTCGGCATTGATCCTGTTAAGGCCTTAGTTTATGCCGGGGTTATCAATGGCTTAATTGCCGCGCCTTTACTATTTTTAATCGCTAAAATCGCCCAAGATGAAAAAATTATGGGCGAACACAAAAGTGGTCCGCTATCAAGACTACTAGTCTGGTCAACTATGGTAGGCATGGGCATGACTACCATAGCTTTGCTAGTTTCTTTTATTAATCAATAGAGACCAGAGCCAAACCTTAGAAGCCTAAGGCTTGATTGACCAAGATAATTGTGATTCTACCTGGAGCCTCTTGATTAAAAATCAATAGCTTGTTGATGCTACTGCCTGGGACACCATAAGCTAGATGAGCTCTTTCAGATTCTAGTGGCAAAACATACTCTTCTATCCGTTTCATACCAGCTGCTAAATCTTTCACAATTTTTTGAACGCCGACCACCCAAATAACGTGATCTGAGCCATAGGCATATCCGGGTAATTGGCTACCAGTAGCTGATGCTACTAAAACCTTGCCGTCCTCAGTTACAGCATGGACGCTCCCAATTGACCACTCAGGAGCGGCACCCAATCTCTGCATTTCTCTAGCTTGAGTCGCTCTATCCAGAGCCATCAATTTTGATTTGACTAAATCAAAACTTGTCGACTCAGAAATTGCTTCAGCTATCCCAGTCTGATCTAAAGTCAAAGAGGTCATAGTCATAACTTCAGCTGTTTTAGGCAAGATTTCTAGAACCTTGGCTTTGGCTGACTGGCCGTCAGCTACTTCAATTACATTAAAGCCATGAGCGACCAGGTTTTTGGCCGTCGTCTCTAGGCTAGTTTTGGAGGGTAAATCTGACCATTTTGTCATATTTTGGTTTCCTTATTTTTAATATTATTACTTTCACTACTACAACATTTTGATTTAACCGGCAGACTGATTTTTGCCAATAATTTTTCTAAATCCTCCAGCTCCACATCAGTCATCTCAGAAAATATTGGCAACAAGCTTTCTAAATGTTTTCGCTTTAAGTCTCTCAGGTTTTGCTCAGCCTGACTGGAAATTTTCAACTGAGACTTTCGTCTATCTAATTGATCTACTTGACGCACCACCAAGCCTTTTAAGACCATTTGATCAATCAACTGAGTAATAGCTCCTGGAGTAATAGCCAATTTTTCAGCTAGATCCTGACTGGAAAAACAAGAATTTGATTTAGAAATTAACCACAAGACTTGCATCTCTCGCCGATGAAGCTGAGCATCTTGAAACGAGATGATTTGAGATTTTTTGACCCAATGGGCTATGTTCATGATTAAATCAACAATTGGCCTGAGTTGGTTTTGAGAATTTTTTAGCATATTACTTTAGTAACTAAATAGTTTAGCAACTAAAATAATATTCACCGTAAGCTATATCACAAGAATTTTAATAGTGAGCTTCGTGAAGTTCTATAAAGCCGACATCATTAATGGTTAAATATTGACCAAATCCAGCCCTAATAAAGCCACTGTTCACGAATTGATTTTTCAAATCTAGCTCAGCTGAATGGGTGTGCCCGCAAACCAACCAGGTATCAGGCTGGGTTTTGCTCTCCATTTGAATTTTAATTTCTTCGTTAATCCACCGAAGTTTTTTTTGAGAAATTCGTTTGTCCCAACATCTCATTAGAATTTCTTCTCCTAGCATCAAACCGTATAAAAATAGCTTATTGTGAACTAATAATTTCCCCAAAGGACTTTTAAACCACTGGTGAAAAGTCAAATCATATTGATGACCATGGGTAATAATAAAAGTTCTTTTACCATAAGTTAGTCTAATCTCCATATCTTGCTGATCTGAAAATAAATTAACCCGAGAATCAGCTTTTGACATCTTGTCGTGATTGCCGTAAATGTAAATTGTTTCCTTAGACTTCAAAACTGGGAAAAGCTGCTGCCACGGCGATTTTACAAAAGCCTCAAAACTCCAGAGATCACCATCCCAAAAATCTCCATTAATGATGACTCTGTCTGCCGCCTGAATTAATTTGATCAAGAAATCAGCCTTTTTTTGATCAAAAAAAGGCAATAAATGGGTATCTGAGAAAATTAGCGTCTGCATAACTTAAGAAACCTATTGTATCAGTTTGGCCCCATGCTAGGATGAGACTGATGAAATTTATCCCCAGAACCCCGCCTAAAATCCCGTTTACTCAGGCTGCGTTTGAAGAAATGCAGCAAAATCAAACCAGGCTTAATCATGAGTTAATTGAAGTCATGGCCAGGCTAAAAATTGCCAGGGAAATGGGTGATTTATCTGAAAATGGGGCTTATAAATATGCTAAGTTTGAGATTGGGTCAATCAGACGCCAACTTAGTAAATTAAATTACTTAATTAAAAATGGCGAGATCTCAGCTCCCAACACCAACACTACTATCGTCGGCTTTGGTAGCCTAGTAGAAGTTAAGGCTAGCTCTAACTCAAAGAGCCTCGAATTTAGAATCGTCAGCACTCACGAAGCCGATCCTCTGGAGGGAAAATTGTCTGTTGATAGCCCGATTGGTCTAGCGCTAATGGGGAAAAGTGTTGGTGATGTCGTAGAAGTTCAGACACCTAAAGCCAAACTTAATTACACTTTGATAAGAATTTCCTAAGCAAAAAGCGTCAGCCAATTACTGACTGGGCACTTTCTAACTAACTTTAGCTAGCTAGGTTACTCGAAACTCTCTGGCGCCAAGTTCAAATTGCCTAAGTCATTTTCTAAATCAGAAACTTCAGTCGAATTGCTTATCACAGGAACCTGAGAAGGACTCGTTTCCGGAGAATTAGTCTCTTTGGTTGCTTCACCAGGGTCTGCCTGATTCACTGTAATCTCGCTATTTTGCTCTGTCGAATTTGAACTTGACTTTGGAAGCAAGCTACAACCTGTCAAAACAGCTGAGCTGGCAATTATCAAAGCTGAGGTAATTAAAAGTTTTTTTGTCATAAATTCCTTCAACAAAACTAGTTTACACTTTTCTTTAAAGCCTCTAAAGCTAATTTGAAGTCTTTAATGACTTTGGCATAATTTTGCTGAGCTGTCACTACTGCCGTTTTAGCAGTTTTAGCTGTGACATCCTGAGCTTTCCAGTTTTCAACTGTTAAACCATTTAGCAAGCCAATTGCTGTATTTTTTGAGGCAGATGCGGCAGCTAATGAAGTTGTAGCTGTGACCAATAAAGTGTCAACTTCAGCTGCTTTAATAGCCCGCTCCTTAGATTTGCGAACTTCATTTCTGGCCTTAGCTCTAGCCAGCCAATTAGTCAACAATTTATCATGGTTTTCTAGCCTTAGAGTAATTCTGGCCACCATTTTATTTAAGCGCTCTTGAGCAGATTCTGCTTTAGCTGAAATTCTCAGCTCTTGGTTTTCTGCTTTACCAGTTACTCTCACTTCCACTCTTTCAGTTTTTCTCTCATTAGTTGTTTCTTGCCAATCTTCTCGATTTTCCTGGCGAACCTCAATTTTATTTTGAAATTTTGCTTTTATTTCGCCAACAGAAATTGCCTGAGCCGAGGTAGCTGAGGTAGAAATCAAAATAGCTGAGAGCAAAACTCCAGATACAAATTTAATTTTGGCCATATCAATTACCTTCTAGTGAGTAATCCCACTCTAAATTTATTAAGTCCAAAGACGTAGACAGCTCTGCTATAGCTAGCTGTTCTCCCAGGTCGTTAAATTGATTTTTATAAGCCTGATTTATAACCAATTTAGTGCCAATTAATGAAACTACAAAAACCGTCGCGAGACTAGCAAGTAACCATGTTTTCCAAACTAACCAATTAGGTTTAATCTGACGAGCTTGTTCCAGCTCTAGCCTCATCCAAATCCTTGCCTCTAGGGTATGAGCTGGTTGCGGGAGCTTTAAATTAATTGCTGACATATTTTAGGTTCATGAGTATAGTGTCCAGCAGGTTACAAAACTGAGGTCGACCTCAACCTAGCTAGTCCCCGCAAAGTTAAAATCTTGACATTGCTCAAAGTCAATTTAAGCTTTTTAGCCACTTCTTTAACTGAATAAGCTCTTAAAAATCTTAATTCTAAAACTTGTCTTTGAGTTTTAGGTAAGGTTTTCAATAATGAGCCAAGTTTGCGAATTTTAATTAATTGATCTTCAGGATCAATCCAACCATCAGCTACAGAAGCCTCTTGAGTCTCTAACCAAAAACTTTCCGCTTCTAAAGATTTTAATTTAATCCAAGCCGCTAATTGATATTTAGCAATTTGATACAGCCAATTTCGAAATAGCGCCCGGCCTTGAAACTTTGCTAGCCCCCTCACCATTCCCAAAAAACTTTCCTGAGTTAAATCTTCCGCTACAGCCTCATCACCGGTCTGCCAAAATAAAAAACGATAAATCGGCTGAAAATACTTTTCATACAAAGCCTGAGTTGCCGAAATGTTTCCCGCCTGGGCTAATTTTACCCAAGCCTGGTCAGGATCATTTATAAGTAATCTAGCCGACATTTGAATAAGTTTAACATAGACCCAATTTGTCTTTTCAGTTCATCTATGTTTTAATACCGACTACATCACGAAAGGCAGCGAGAGATTCGACTTTATGACCTGCCTAGCAACCAAGCCTCCGGCTATGGTGCTCCATTCGCCCTGAGAGGACAGATGTACTAATTAATTTTAGGTATTCCCTCTCGATACCACGAGAGGTTTTTTATGCCTAAAACACATTTATTCACATCAGAATCAGTCTGTGCTGGTCACCCAGATAAAATTTGTGATCAAATTTCTGACGCCATCGTCGATGCTGTCCTGGCTCAAGACAAATATGGCCGAGTGGCTATTGAAACCCTGGTCACCACCAATCAAGTCGTTTTAGCTGGCGAAATTACCTTCAACGGTAAAGTTGATTATGAGCAAATCGCCAGGGATCAAATTACCCGCCTAGATTACACTGACAAAAACTATGGTTTTTCGAATAAGTCCAAGATTTTAACTTTAATCCACGAACAGTCTCATGAAATTTCCGAAGGCGTCGATAATGCTGGCGCTGGTGACCAAGGCATGATGTTTGGCTATGCCTGTAATGAAACTAAAACCTTTATGCCTTTGCCCATCGCTTTGGCGCAAGCTCTGGCTGCCAAAATAGATGAAGTTAGAATTAATCAAACTTTGGCCTACTTACGTCCAGACGGCAAAACTCAGGTTACGGTTCGCTATGAGGCTGATCAGCCAGTCGCCATAGACAAAGTCGTTGTAGCCGTGCCTCATAGTCCAGAAATAGGTTTAGCTGAGGTTAAAGCCGCTGTTTACGAAAAAATTGTCACCCCAATTTTAGCCGATTTTGGATTTAAAGTTTCCAGCGATGATTTAATCGTCAATGGCACCGGAGTCTGGCACAATGGCGGCCCAGCCTCTGACACCGGCGTGACTGGCAGAAAAATTGTCGTTGATACTTACGGCGGTTATGCCCGGGTAGGTGGTGGCTGCTTCAGTGGCAAAGATCCAACTAAAGTAGATAGGTCTGGCGCCTATGCCGCTAGATATATTGCCAAAAACATTGTAGCCCATGGTCTAGCTGACAGGGCAGAGGTGGCTCTAGCATATTGTATCGGTCAGGCTCAACCAGTCATGAAAAATGTTGACACCTTTGGAACACTCAAGGTTAGTCAAAAAAAACTCGATACTTTTGTCGCCGAACTTTTAGATTGTTCTGTTAAGGGGATTTTAACTGGCCTGAAACTTCGTCAGCCAATTTATCTCAAAACTGCCGCTCATGGCCACTTCGGCAGACCAGAGTTCCCTTGGGAAAAAGTAGTTAAATAAACCTGCTTAAATAGATTAAATTCAGTGGTTTAACTAAGAAAATTCAATTTTCTCAGGCTATAATTAGGGTAATTAATGATCAAATCCTTATGGCAAAAATACCCTAAATTAGTCCTGTTAGTTGTCATCTACACCGTCACAATAATCTTCAGTCACCGATATTTTTCTCATACAGACCTCAGTCCTAATTCTTCTAATAAACTTTGGGAGATTTTCTTGAGTGGTGGATTTTATGCTTATGGCTTTACCGCCGCACCAGCTACAGCTGCACTGTTAATTCTATCTAGGGGTCAAAACATTGTAATTGCTGGTCTAGTTGGCGGATTAGGTGCCTTAATTAGTGATATTTTAATTTTTTTGTTCATTAGGCAATCTTTTATGACAGAAATCTCGCTAATTAAACGTGAGTCGATTATTAGGATCTTAGCCAAAAAAATAGCTCAAATTATGGGCAAATTAGCAAAATATTTTTTACCGATCTTAGCCTGTTTATTTATTGCTTCACCCTTGCCTACAGAAATCGGCGTAACCTTACTAGCCAGTTTGAAATCTTTCTCACTAAAAAAATTTGCTCTAATTGCCTTTGGACTTCACACTCTGGGAATTTTTATGATTCTATATTTAGGTCAACAAATTTAAAAATAGCTAAATTTGAATTTGTTAAATTAGGCCGCTCATATCCTATAACTATCTATTTTGCTAGATTTAGGTTATAATCCCCGGAGTGTGAATAGTTAAGCGGTGAAATATCGCTTACGGGTGGACAAGTTTTTTGATCGAATTTGGTTAGTTTAACCAAGGACTCATTAGCTTTTCATTAAAGCCGTTTCTTTTCTTCCCTTTGCACCACTGTATTCTTGGTACTGCAAAGGAGCATACCCATGTTTAGACAAAATAATTCTCGTTCTGCGAGTGGTCGGCCTAGTTTTAATGGCTCACGTTCTGGTGGATCTAGTAGTAATGCTAGATTTGGCGGCGGTCGTTCCGGCGGCGGCAACCCTGGTCGGGGCGGTGACAGAAGAGCTTTCTTTCAAACCAAAAAGCGCAATGTCAGAACTTTTGACCCCAGTCGCTTGATGACCAAGGCAGCCACAGTTCCAGCCGAGGTGGTGGAATTTATTCCGAGTCACGCTTTTGTGGACTTTAATTTAGTGCCCCAACTCCAACAAAATGTTCAAACTAGAGGTTATATTCATCCTACCCCAATTCAAGATCAGGCCATTCCTGAACTGTTAAATGACAGAGATGTCATTGGTTTAGCAGACACTGGTACAGGTAAAACTGCGGCTTTCTTGCTACCGTTAATCAATAAAGTTTTCCAAAACAAAAATCAAAAAGTTTTAATTGTCGTTCCGACTAGAGAACTAGCTGTTCAAATTGATGACGAGTTCAGACAATTTGCCGTGCATATGGGTCTGAGATCTGTAGTTTGTATTGGCGGAGTCAATATTAGACCTCAAATTAATCGCTTGTATCAAAATCCAGAGTTTGTCATTGGTACTCCAGGAAGACTTAGGGATTTGGAACAGCAACGAGCTTTAAACTTCAAAAACTACAATAATGTAGTTTTGGATGAAGTTGATCAAATGTTAGACATGGGCTTTCTAAGAGAAATTCAACACATCACCGAACAGTTGCCGTTGCCTAGACAGTCACTTTTCTTCTCAGCCACCATGCCAGCCACCATGTTGCCAATTGCATCGAGACTTTTAGATAATCCAGTCACAATCGCTATCAAATCTAGAGATGTTTTATCCAACATCAGTCAAGAAATGATCAAGCTGGCTGGTAGACCTAAAATTGAAGTCTTAGATAGTTTGCTCAGACAAGATGAATTCGAAAAAGTTTTAGTCTTTATGAGAACTAAGTTTGCAGCTGAAAAACTAACTAATTTATTAGTTGGCCTAGGTGTTAAAACCGCTTCAATTCACGGCAACAAATCTCAAAATCAACGCCAACGAGCCATCGAAGATTTCAAACATAGTTATGTCCAAGTTTTGGTAGCTACCGATGTAGCCTCAAGAGGTCTGGATATTGATGATGTGTCCCATGTCATTAACTATGACCTGCCAGAAACTCATGAAGACTACATCCATAGAATTGGCAGAACTGGCCGAGCCAACAAAATTGGCAAAGCTTTAACTTTCCTAGACTAAAGTTTAGTTTTAGAAGCGGCGGGACCACGTTTGCTGAGAATATATTTGATTGATGGGCTAATCGGCTTGTCTGTCCGGTGGACACATCCTATCCAGCAGCAAGGACGGCGCACGCCGGCTTTAATTTTAGAACTCAATCTTTGAATATGCTCTTGCCTGGTTTCAATTTTTTTCACTGAAATCACCCAGCAAATCCACTCATTGCGAGCTAGAGGAGTTAAGCTTTCCCAGGCTTCCAGAGCTTCATGATCTGAAGTTAGTGTTTGGCGCAAATCATCTGGAACTTCGTGCACTACTCCGCCTAGAATGTTTTCATTAGTCATGGGGTTATTCTAACAAATTTGGCTGAATGTGCTTTAAGTTACAAGATCTTTTTCACTTTCACCGTCAGCAATAAAGCCGCCTTTTTGCAGCGACCAAAGTTGATAATAAATTCCAGCTGGTTTTTTGAGCAGCTCATCATGAGTGCCAACTTCGACAATCTTCCCCTTGTCCATCACCACAATTCTGTCAGCCTTCATGATTGTAGATAATCGATGAGCAATAATGATACTGGTTCGGGGATTTTCTGGATCTCTGACTAATTTCCAAAACTCAGTCTGAATAGTTTGCTCCGAAACAGAATCAAGCGCGCTGGTCGCCTCATCCAAAATTAAAATTTTTGGCTGTTCCAACAAAACTCTGGCAATAGCCAGTCTTTGTCGCTGTCCTCCAGACAATTTGATACCTCGCTCCCCAACTACAGTTTCATAACCCTTAGCTAATTTAGCCACAAACTCATCTACCTTCGCCGCTTGAGCTGCTAGCAAAACCTGTTTTTTTGTGGCAGTTTGCTTAGCATAAGCAATGTTGTAGTAAATCGTGTTATTAAACAACAAGGGATCTTGAGGCACGATACCGACCAGGCTTCTTAAAGTTTTTTTGGCTAAATCCGAGATATCCACGCCATCGATGAGAACCTTGCCTTCGGTTGGATCGTACATCCGCATCAAGAGTTTCCCGATAGTAGTTTTTCCAGCTCCGGAATAACCCACTAAAGCAATTACTTCGCCTGAATTAATCTTCAGATCAAAATCAGTTAAAATCGGTTCTTTTTTAGTGTCATAAGCAAAAGACACATTTTGAAACTGGATCTCGCCCTTAGGTTTTTTCAGTTCAACTGGGTGAAGTGGCTCTCTAACTTCAATTTTTTCATCTAGCAAATTGAGATAATTTGTTAGGTCGGTATATTTTTTAGCTAACTCTCTAATACTATATAAAAGTTGCATCATTTTAGGAAAGAGAGTCATGGAAAAAGTGGTAATTAACAAAAAATCAGCAAAACTTATCTGACCTAATTGCAAATCTCTCAGACCAATAAACAGAATCCCCACCAAAGCTAAATTAATTAAATTGCCAATAATCGTGTCGAAGTATCTAAAAGTAAAAAAATAGTTTTGAAGCGACTGATCCCAAATATATAAAAGTTTTTGAAATTTATTTTGTTCATAAACCTCATTGGCAAAGTATTTGACCGTATCGAAATTAACCAGATTATCTACTCTGACTGAGGAAATTTCATCATCGGCATCATTAAATTTAATTTTTTTAGCAATATTTATTTTGACTAGGAATCTCGAAATAAACACGGTTAGGCACATCAGTCCTGCCAAAAAAATAATGTAATGCGATCTCAACTGCAAGAAGGCTACAAACATAATTGAGAAGCTCACAAAAATTCCCAAAAATTGCCGATTAATAATATCGAAATAGGTAAAAAAGGCATCATCACCTCGCTTCATCAAGCTAATTAATTTGCCGGAACTTTTATTAGTGTGATAAACAAAATCTAAATTATGAATATGACTTAAAACTGCATGCGAAATATCTGTCGAGGCACCCACCATGTTTCTATCTGTGATGTAATAAGCCAAGGCATCAATGAGATTGCTGGCGACAGCTGCTATCCCAAAGACAATTACAAGACTAAAAGCCCAATCAATTTGATTAGCTTGAACAGCTTCTGTCAAAGCCTTAACAAAAAAAGGCGCCACGTTTCCCAGTGTTAAACCAACAACCATCAGAATTGTTCCAAACCAAAAATGATAGGGTCTGCGAAAAATGAAAGAATATAACCTAATTAAAAAAAACATGGGCAGTAGAGTCATTATAAGCTAATTAACGCTCTCAACACCAGCTCTAGTGTGATCATTTTCAAATTTAATATACTATAGAAACATGTTTAAAGTTTTAAGAAATTGGCCAAAACATTTGTTGGTGGCATTAATTAGCAATGGCCTATTAATCATCGTCTTAACTTTATTATTGGCTTTACCTCTATTTAAAATTAAGCCGCCAGAAATTGTCTTTGGAGTTGTCTCAATTTTGGCGCTGCTGCCACTGCTTTGGAACACAGTCAAGGCCTTGTTGAAAAAAGAAATTACCATTGATTCTTTGGCTTCGATAGCCCTAATTGTTTCGGTTTTTTCTAGAGAATGGCAATCAGCTATTTTTATTAATTTGATGTTATCTTCTGCTAGATTATTCGATATCTGGAATCAACGCCGAGCTGAGGCTGTCATTGAAAGACTCTTAAAGCTCAGACCGACCAATGTGAAAGTTCTAGCTGATAGCGAAACAAAAACTGTCCCAATTCAAGATGTAAAGCTGGGTGATGTTTTGGTAATCGAAGTAGGTGAAAGAATTCCAGTTGATGGCACTGTCAAATCTGGTCAAGCTAGCCTGGATGAAGCCACAATAACGGGCGAAAGTGTGCCTCAAACTAAAAAAGTTGGTGACAAAGTTTATGCCGCAACTATTGTGGTGGCCGGATCACTCTTAATTAAAGTTGATAAGCTGGTGAAAGATAGTACTTTGGCAAAAATTATCGATTTAGTTTCAGAGGCTAGCTCTCAAAAATCTCCTGCCGTTAGGTACGTGACCAAATTTACCCACTGGTATATCGCCTTTACCATAATTACGGCCACTATCACTTTTTTATTAACTGGTGACACCTCATTAGTTCTGGCTATTTTATTGGTGGTCTGTGCAGATGATATTGCCGTTTCGGTTCCGCTAGCATTTACTGCCTCAATTGCCCAAGCTGCTCAAATAGGCATCTTAATCAAAAGCTCCGATGTGCTTGAAAATCTGGCTAAAATTAGCTTAATCGTGACTGACAAAACTGGCACGCTAACTTTTGGCAAACCGCAGATCGTGGGCGTCCAGACATTTAATAAAATTTCAAAACCTGAATTTTTGCGTCATCTAGGCATGGCTGAAAAAAATTCCAGCCACCCAATTAGTCAACCTATGTTGGATTATATTAGTCAACAAAAAATCAGTTTTCCTATGCCAAGCGAATTCCATGAATACCCAGGAGAGGGTATGGTCGTTAAATCTGGCAAAACTAAAATTGTCGCTGGCAAGATTGAGTTGTTGGCGGAACACGGCATAGAAATTACTCCAGAGCAAAAAATTCAGATCCTTGACTTCGAAGCAGCTGGCTTATCAATCACTGCCTTGGGCGTCGGCTCAGCTTACTGGGGTATTATTACCTTCGAAGACACGATTAAGCCCTCTGCTTCTAAAGCTATTGCTCAAACAAAAGTCCAAGGGGTTAAATCTTGGGTCATGCTGACAGGCGACAACTCCAACGCCGCCACCAGAGTAGCTCAGAAATTAGGCATTGATCAAATTATCCCCAACTTAAAGCCGACCGATAAATTAACTCAGCTCAAAAAACTTAAATTATCGAATAACTCTGGCCTAACAGCCATGATCGGAGATGGGGTAAACGATGCTGCAGCCTTGGCTTTGGCAGATGTCGGCATTGCCATGGGTGCGGTCGGCTCTGACGTAGCCGTTGAGGCCGCCGACGTAGCTTTAATGAAGGATGATTTAACTAAAATTCCCGACGCAATTGCCTTAAGTCGCCGGACAATTCAAATTGTCCAACAGAGCTTTGTAATTTGGGGTCTAACCAATGGTTTAGGCTTAATCCTTGTTTTTATGGGTATTCTCGGGCCTACAGGGGCCGCCACCTACAACTTTGTGTCTGATTTTCTGCCCATCCTAAACGCCCTTAGAGTTGGGTTGCCACTAGCACCAGCTAATTCTGACTAATCAAAATAATTTGACTAATTGTCAGGCTTTGAATTTATTTCAAACTTTGCTACAGTGATATTATGCAATATTCTCAGTGGCACAAAAAAACCATAAAAGCTATCGGACCGGTTACAGAAACCAGCCTCTATCTTAAAACCTTGGTTTTTAGTTTAGTTATTTTTGCAATTACCTATGGCTATACAGCCTGGATGAAGATTCCTAATGTTTTAAATAAATCTGTGGCTGATACATCGATAATTTTGATTGGCCTGTCAATGCTCTTGAGTGGAATTTGCTATTTTTGGAACTTGTTTGATACTAAAATTGTTTACCGTAAACACTTAGGGTTGATCGGCGCCTTCTTTGGGTTAGCTCATATTGGACTTTCTTTTAGTCAGTTTCTGTCAATTTTTAGCTCCAGCACTTGGGTTAAGGGTGTGCCCTGGAACTGGCTGACTGGCTTGGGAGCGACCGTAATTTTTGGAGTCATGGCCCTCATTTCTAATCAGTATTCTGCCCTGCATCTAGGTGGCAGAGCTTGGAGAACACTCCTTAGGACTGGCTACTTAGCCGTCCTGTTAATTTTAGCTCATGTGGTAATCCTAAAGTCTGGTCGTTGGCTGACCTGGTTCCAGGCAGGCATGACAACTCCAGCCTCTATGTCGCTCCTTGTCTCAGTATTTATGGTAATTGTAGTTCTGATGAGACTAGCGCTGTGGTTGTCACTGCTGAATCACAAATCAAAAAAGTAACATTTAATCTTGAGCTTAAATCTAAAAGCCGAATTTAACTTTATTAGAAAGTGAGCTGGCATACTTTAGCGCTGAGCTTGTAATCAGGCTATTTTTTGAGTTAAAATGACTTCATGCCCAAAAAACCTGCCAAAAAAACTCTTTCTAAGAATCTAAAATCAACCAAGAAAACTGAATCATTTTGGACTAAAAAATTTTTTGAAGCTGAACAAATACATTTTCAAAAAACTCATCCCACTCTCAACCTTTTGATAGGTTTATTTTTAGGCACCATCAGCTTGGTCTCAGTGGTTTTTATCTATTCTAACCTTGAAGCTTTGGCTGTTTGGCTAACCTAGGCTTGAGTTTTTAGCTCTGGTAACAAAAATCTGTCAGTCACCTGCCATTCTGAAATCGTAGCGTCAATCATTGTCTCCAGACTTGTAGCAACTTTTTGAGTAATTAACTGAACTGAGTCAGTTTCGGAAACTAAAATTGGTTTTAATAAATGAACTACAACTTTACCAGCTTCTCTAGCCAGATAAACTGGAATAATTGGTTTGCGGTATTTCTGAGCCAGAAATGCTGGCCCAGATGAAATTGGGACTAATTTGCCGTACATTGCAACCATTTGAGTATGTTTAATAGGTAATTCAGCATCTAAAAAGAGACAAACAGACTGGTTCATTTCAAGAGCTGGCCCAATTCGTTTCATGGCTCCACCCAACGGAACTATCTGAATTCCTAACTTGGCAAAGAATTTCTTAAAAACTGGAAAAATTGAAAACTGACGATGAAAATAAAATGGCGCAGTAATTTTAAGCTGGGGATAATAATCAGCCAGAATCTTGCCAGCTAAGGGATAGCTACTACTATGGATGCTTACAAAAATCACCCCTTTTGCTAGATACTGATCTAAATAGTTTTTACCTACCAACTTGGTTTGATACAAAAAGATTCCAGTAACTAAAAACCCTAAAATATCTAGTCTCTGATGGAAAAAGCTGGTATAAGCCAAAATAGTATTCCAAACTTTTTGATACCACCGCCATTTGGGCTTAATTAGTAACAGAGTTTGATAACGATAATATGGTTCCAAAAATTGAGATGAGGGCATAATTAAATTCTCCGATTATCAAATAAATAATAGCGATAGATAGTCGCATTAGAATAGTCAGCTTTGTAATAACTTCTCTCTGGGTAAAATTTCATCAACTGACGATTTTTCACATCGCCCAAGTCAGCTGCATAAACTATCTCATCCTGGAAAGTTAAATCCATGTTGTAGGCGGGAATTCCATAATCCCACCAATTTGCTCCTGGTTTAATAAAAACCACCGCTGACCTAAGTTTTAACCTAGAAATATTATCAATTAGTCTTGAGTTAGCATAATTAAAATTTTTCAGCTCACTTAAGTTTTGGGGCGTAAAATCTTGATGCCATCTGGCCGGAATTTTTGAAAAATACCAATTATTTAAATTATTAATAAGTAGAATCATGACGCCTGAATAACAAAAAAATAGCACCAGCTGAGGTTGAGTTTCAAATTTAAACTTGGACTTGCTAAACAGTAAATCTTTGATAAAAATTGGCATTTTTTCTATACCCAAAACAATCAAAATTATCATAAAAGGCGCTAATTCATACCAAAATCTAGGCCCATACATCATCCAACTGCCTTGATAAAAAAAATAGCCGCCTAAAAGGCTGAAAATTATACCTAAAAACAACCCCTCCCATCTTGTTTTCTGGCGACTGAAAAAATAGGTAAAAATAAATAAGAAAGTCAGGCTTAGTGGCCAACCAAGCAAAACTTTATTTAATAGGATGGTGTTTGAATATGTGTCAGTTAGAGCCATCGCCAAGGTTCTGACCTTATCAATTCCGAAATGAGCCAAGAACCCTAAATCATAGGCAGAAGTTCGCCAACTACCTGTCAAAATCTGATTATAAGAAAAATAAGCCAGCAACATCAAACTAAAACCCATGAGCATCGGTAATGCCTGCCTCAACAAGTCTGACAATCTTTTTACTTGAGTCAACCAATTAATAAAAATAAAAATTGCCATTGGCAGACCTATTAAAACTCCTGTTAAAGGTCTTATGTTAATTAAAAACCCCAATGATAAACCAAAATAAAAGCCAAAATAAGATTTTTTTGTCTTGAAGAATTTGATCAGAAATAAGCAGCAAAGGAGCGCAACCAATAAAGCTGAATTATGCGACATAAAACTGGCAGCATTCATCTTTATGAATGGTGAACTAAAACATAATAAGGTAGCAAAAAAACCCACCCGATATGAATAAATTTCAGAACAAATTTTATAAACTAAAAGTAAGACCAAACTTCCCACTATTGGTGGTATCAACCACGGCAAACCCAGCTGATAGCCCAAACTTAATATTAACGGATGGCCAAAGGTGTATTGGGAAAATCTTTTTCCAGCAAAATTAATCAAGCCAACTATGGGAAAGTTTTCGGTTTTTTCGTCGATCGGCAAGAATAATTTACCTTGAACAAATATCTTAGCTTGGCTGGTATAAGCAATAGCGTCTGGGACATGGGGGATATGATCTAGAATAAAATAGTTTGTATAGCTATATTCAACCAAACCTAAAAAAATAACTCCTATTGCTAAATATTGCCAAAGCAAACTGGTTTTTGCCAAAAAACCAAAATTAATTCTCTCTAGCTTAAGCCGACCGACTAGCCAACAAAAAAAAATCAGGCAAATTAATAATAAGCCTAAACTGGGTAAAAAACTTAAAATTATTTTTAAAATAGACAAAATCAAGTTTGGAATCGGACTTGTGGCTAGATATTGGCCACCCATGGAATATTGAATTGGAGCGCTAGGGTAATTACTCAAGAAAAAATATACCAAGCTAAAAAAAACCAAGATGGCAAGCATTAATATTATTGTACTGGAAATTAGCCCAAATTTACTTTTGAATATCCTTAAAAAGCTCCAAAATTTCTGTTTTCAACAAGCCACGACTAATTTCAATCCCATGGGCACTATCCAGGGCTAAATCATCAATTTTCAATTTTCTGGGTCTGAGTAAATGAGTTAAGTCGTCTCTAGAGATTCCAATGATAACTTTGGCGATGTTTGCCTGAAAAATAGTGGCGGCACACATTAGGCAGGGCTCATTGGTGCAGTAGATTAAGCAATTAGTTAAATTATTGGTTTTAAGGCTTTTACAGGCCATTCTTAGGGCTACCATTTCCGCGTGATCAGTTACATCACCAGTAGTTTTATCCATAGCGTGACCGCGGCCAACAATTTGGCCTTCACAGACTACAATCGCTCCAAACGGCCAATCACCTGATTGCTTGGATAATCTCGCCTCCAAAATTGCCTCGTGCATGAATTGCTCCGCTGTCATAAATGCCATAGGCCAAATTATATCAGCAAAAACTCAATCTAAATCAAAAAAAATAATTTAACCCAGAATTGGCAAAATCAGCTTAGCTGTGGTGCCGTGGTTTTTCACACTAGTTAATGTCAGTTTTAAGCCGTAAACATCACAAATCTGTTTGACCATCGCCAAACCAATCCCATATCCCTGAGCCACTCTGGTCGTTTGGGGACTTCGATAAAACGCATTGGTGGCTTGAGCCAAATCCTCTGGTGTCATCCCCACTCCACTATCAATAAAATTAATTTCTAATTTATTTAATAGTCTCACAATCTGAATTTTAATTTGACCATTTGAAAAACTATATTTAATCGCATTGGAGAATAAATTAGTTATGATCAGTTCTAGATAAGCTTTCTCTATTGGGAGGTGCACCTTGATTTGATCTGGCAACTCTAGGTTCAAAGTTAAGTTTTTTTCTGTTAGCTCTTTAGCAAACCGGTGTTGGAACTTCTTGAAGACCTGTTCCAGATCAACCACTTCGCTTTTCAAAGGCTGATGTGAGCTAGTAAGCTTTGCCAATACTAGTAACTGATTGATTAGCAAGCTCATCCCGAACATTTCGCCAATAACTGACTGAATAATTTGTTGGTTTGCAGCTGGCAAACGAGGCAATAGTTCCAAACTTGAAATGGCTCGAGTCAAAGGGGTTTTTAATTCATGTGAAGCGTGGGCCACAAAAGACTTCTGCTTGTCAGTAGATTGATGAATTCTATCGAGCATAGCGTTCATGCTTTGGCCAAGCTCCACAATCGCGTCGGCAGGGTGGCCGCTGGGTACAATTTTGGTATGAATATTATCTAAGTCAATTTGTTTAACAATCACAGCCATTTTTCGAAGTGGTCTTAGGGCTTGATTAGCTAAAAAGATTCCTAGTCCAAAACTCGCCACTAAACTTACGGCCAATAGAGCCGCAAATATCCAGAGCATTAGCTCGTACTGCTCCATCAATTGGTCTAAAGTTCTGGCAAGGACCATTGAGCCAATCATCTGACCATCTTCAGCCATTAAAGGCACAATAAAAAGTCTGACCGGAATTTCTTGCCAAGAAACAGTTAAAATTTGCGGAATTTGAGATTGTTTAGCCTGATTCAATTGATCTAAATAGCTATCAACTTTTAGGGCTGGAGAAACTGAAAATATACCATAAGTTCTGATGGGTTGATTTGTCAAATCACCAAACCAAGCAGACATATTAGCCGTGACCAATTGTTGCCTGAGTGTGGTTGCGCCCTCATCTTTGACGAACTTGACTTGATGATCTTGAAAGATTATGTGATCAGCTAAGACATCCTCCATTTCTCGATTAAAGTCTGCCTTGATCTGTCTCTCAACCATAGATTGGTACAAAAGTCCAAAAGTCACAAAAATACAGCAAAGAATGAAAAAAACAAAACCACTAAAAAGTAGGGCTAGTCGATAGATGGCTGGAAATTGTCGCACAAAACATATCCCTTTTGCTTAATTGTTTGAATTAATGGCTGGTTAAAAGGTTCATCAATTTTTTTTCTCAGATACCTGACATGAACATCCACTGTATTTGAAAACTCACTCACCCCGTCACCCCAAACATGATGTAACAAAGCTAGTCTGTCTATCACAACACCTTGATGAAGGGCTAGATACTCCAGCAACATATACTCCCTGGGCGCCAATGAAATTGACTTATCCGCCCGTGATACTGAGCGGGTATTTAAATTAATAACTAGATCCGCTACCTTAATTATTTCCGGCTGAATCTGGCCCGATCTTCTAGCTAAGGCTTTAATTCTAGCCACAAGCTCTGCTTGAGCGAAAGGCTTTGGGAGATAATCATCCGCCCCGGCCGCCAGGCCAGTTAGCTTATCATCCAGCTGAGCTTTGGCTGTCAACATCAGAACTGGCAAGCTAAGTTGAAGTTCTGACCTTCTGGCCAAAACCTTCAAGCCATCTCCGTCAGGTAGCATCCAATCTACCACAGCCACATCATAGGTATCGGCCTCAAGCAGCTCTAAAGCCTCAGAAATCGATCCAGCCAACGAAGACGCCCATGACTGACGCTTAAATACCTGAGCTAAATTTTTAGCCACCACCTCATCATCTTCGACTAATAAAATATGCATAAACAGCTCATTGTATCAAATAGGATTGTAGTAATTCGTCAGCTCGACTTGTGTGGGCTTTGCCCGGAATAAAATTTTTGGTATCGTAGGCTAAATCCATAGCTCGACCACAAAAAAGGGCAATGACAGCACTCCCTCCGGGATGTTGGCCAAAATAAGGCGTGATGTCATACAAATGATTTTTATAGGTGACCCAGCAATCTGATTGGCTGGAGTGACTACCTAGCTGTGAGAATAAATCTGGCGGCGAAGTTGGTTCGGGGGCGGCTGGGGCGGCAGGAACGTCTGTTGGAGCTGGGACCGAGTCAGAAACTGGAGCTGGCGAATTTGTTTGAGAATTAACTGGTTTTGCTGCATCAGCCGCAACCTCAGCGTCGCTCATTTGCTTACCTAATTTGGTTTTTTTACCAGCTACTTCGGCTCCTGTGGGTTGTACTGAAACTGATTCTTTTGCAGTT